>JAABUJ010000048.1_pt1 | contig 281502 bp, 481 predicted proteins | sample 5559131 | NCBI WGS metagenome assembly JAABUJ01 (sample SAMN10711875, study PRJNA513366) | rock metagenome | isolation source: Antarctica rocks | place: Antarctica: Victoria Land, Mt New Zealand nord | collected 2016-01-07
GAGGACCGCGAGGCCGCCGCGGCCGCGGTCGGCGCGGCCGCTGAGACGGTGGCGGCCGCGGCGGCGGCCGAGGCGGCGGCCGACGCGGAGGCCGCGCGAGAGCTGGGCGCGCGCATCGGCGCGCGCGCGCGCTGGCTGGACGGCGAGCGCGCCGCGCTGGCGGCGGCGGCCGCGGAGGCGGCCGCGCCGCTGGCCGCCGCAGAGGGCGCGGCGGCCGCGGCGGCCGCCGCGCTGCGCGCCGAGGTCGACCAGCTGAGGCGCGCGGCCTGCCTGCCGCCTTCCTGTCAAGCAAGCCAATATGTCTTAGGTTGTGGGAGAGGTAGGGCGTGCTGCGCCACACGCCAGCGAGGCTCGTAGCCAAAGGTGCGGCGCTGCCAATGGTCTCGAGGAGCAGGGGCGCGACACCCTGCGCGCCCCGGCACGCAGGGCGGCGCTGGCGGCCAAGGGCTGCACTGGCGGGCGCGGAGGCTGAGCTGGTCAGGGTCCGATTAGGTCCCCACCCGCGCGCCCCGGCGCGCAGGGCGGCGCTGGCGGCCAAGGAGGCCGCGCTGGCGGGCGCGGAGGCGGAGCTGGCGGGCGCGAGCGCGCGCGGCGCGGCGGCGGCGGCGCGCGCGGCAAAAGCGCGCGAGCGGCTGCAGGACGACGAGGCCGCGCTGGCGGCGCTGCATGCAGAGGCCGACGACGCCGCGCGCACCGCGGCCGCCGCGCAGGTGCGCGCGCTGCGCAGGCGCCGGCGCGGGCGCTCCCGGCTGCGCGGTCGGAGCGTGCGCAGCTGCAGGCCGGGCAGCCCTGCTGGCCGCGCACAACAATGTGCTGCGTGCTGTTGGTCTACCCCTGTCGGCGCTCACGTCGCGCATGATGCTGCGCATGATCCCGCCGGGCGTGATGCCGGCGCGCAGAGCGGCCGGGGCTGCGACACGCACCCAGGCGCAGGCCGCTGGAGGCGCTGCAGCGCAAGGCGGTCTGGCCGCGCCTCCTGCGTGTGCACGGAATGGCTTGTGCAGGGAAAGGCTCACCGACTGTTGGACTGCTGTGCGGCGCGCCGGCCATGCTCCGCGCTCCCTGAAGCGGCTCGCTGCGGTGGAGCTCTGCCGCTGCTTGAAGCAGGCAACGCGCCGGCGCTGCGTGACGATGGGGGAACCTCCCATGCAGGCGCGCGGCGCGGCGACGGCCGCGGAGGCCGCTCAGGCGCAAGACGCGGCGCGCGGCCAGGCGGCCGCCGCCGGCGCGGCGGCGGACGCGCTGGCGGCGGCAGCGGCGCGCGCGCGTGCGCGCCTGGCCGCGGGCGAGCGCGAGCGCGCCGCGCTGCGCGGCCTGCGCGAGGAGGAGGCGGCGGCCGCTGCCAGGCTCACGGTGGGTTGCTGAGCCGCGCGGTAGAAATGGTCTGGCATGAACCCAAGTGTTGGGCCTCCGTAGCATCTTGCGAAGACTCGTCCGCAACATCCAGCGAAGGCTTGGCGTGCTCCTCCCTGTCACTGAATACTAACATACAGGTATGCATTCTCTTTGCTGGCGAGCGCACCCACACGCGTAGGAACGCGATCACGCTGTTGCTGCGCTTCCTGCGCTCTCTTTAGTATGTTATGTAGCTGTGTGAGATGGCCCACCACTGTTACACGGCGAGCTCCATCAGGTGGCACAAGTCGGTGAGCAGAGGCGCGGTGACAAAGCAGGGGGCGGCTGCTGCAGCCGCCCTGTCTCTGTCACCGCGCCCCTGCTCACCAGCTGCCCTGCTGCGTCGGCGCCCGCGGCAGGCAGCAGTTCTGCACTGTAACAAAAAAATCTGTATAGGCCATGCGCGGCACGACTTTCTATTGGTAAGCGCGGTTGCTGCGCTCGACCGCAGGAGCTGGAGGCGGACGCTGCGGCGGCGGACGCACAGGCGCGCGACCTGGCCGGCGAGGAGCGCGCGTGCGGCGAGGCCGCGGCCGCCGCGGACGACGCGGCCGCGGCCGCGCGCGCGCGCGGCGCCGAGCTTGACCGCGGCAAGGCGGCCGCGGCGGCGGCGCGCGACTTCAAGGAGGCGGCGCGGCTGGCGGGCGAGGCGCGCGGCTGCGCCGAGGCCGCGGCCGCCGCGGCCGCGCGCGCGGCCGAGCGGCGCGCCGCCGCGGCAGCGGTGCGGCGCCGCCGCGGAGTCGGCAATCAGCGTTGGTTGGAAATTGGTAGCATGGTCGGCTTTGGTTGGCTTGTCGTCTCTCTGTTGGTGGCAAGCCTGCCCGCGACGGCCAGGGCGAGGATGCCGTGGCTCCCAATGGGAGGGCCCCCTACTCTGGCTCGCCGGCGTGGCTCGAATGGCACATGTGTCACAGCTTATGGCATCACAGCGCCCAGCGATACGCAGGTGGCCGGCCGGGAGACCGCCGCGCGCGAGGCGGCGCTGACGGCGCATCGCCGAGCGGCCGACGCGGGCCGCGACGCCGCGGCCGCGCGCTGGCGCGCGCTCTGCGCCGCTGCGGCGGCCGCGCGCGCCGCCGCCGCAGCAGCCGCTGCCGCCGGCGGCGCCGACGAGGCGGCGGCCGCGACGGCCGAGGCCGCCGCGGCGGAGGCTGAGGCCGCCGCGCTCGCGGCCGAGCTCGGCGGCGCGGCGGGCGGGGCGGCTGGGGGCGGCACGGCACAGACGCCGAGTAAGGGCGAGGACCCCGCGGGCCCCGCAGAGGCGACGCCCGCGCGGCCCATTGCGGCTGTGGATCCGGCGCGCTCGCCGCAGAAGCAGACCCCGGATGTGAGCATCGACACGGATCCAGCTGCGCCCGCCGCGGCGCCGCGCGTCGTGCGCGAGCTCCTGCCGCCGAGCGCGCCCGCGCCGCTGACCGAGCTGGATGCACGGCTGGCGGGCGGGCTGCCCGAGCGCGCGGGGGCGGGTTTGCAGGATGACCCTGACCCTGACCCTGCCGCTGGAGGCGAGGAGGTCGCGCCACCGCCGCTGCCGCCGCCGACCGCCGACCGCCGTGTGGGCAGCGCCGCCGAGCGATCGCCCGCGGCCGCGGGCGGCGCCCTGCTGGGCTCCGGCCCAGCCCCGGACGTCGGCGAGCCTGGCGCCGGCGAGGCCGGCGCCGCGCGGCCTGGCGCGGCGCAGCAGCTCGCGGCTGCATGCTCCCCGGCAAAAGCCGGGCAGGCGCCGGGCGCGCCGGCGGGCACGGGGGCGCCGCACGAGCTGTCGGGGGCCGTGGCGAGCGCGTTGCCAACGGCGCGCCGGCAGCAGCTGGGCGCCCTGGCGGGGGCGCGCAGCGTGCGGAGCAGCGCGCGCCGGCCGGGGCCGGGCGGCAGGAGCGGCGGGGCGCCACACTGCACGCGGCGCCCAGCGACGTGTCCGACAGCGAGGTGCGGCCGGCCAAACCCCTACCCCTACCCTATCAGAGTGGGGCCCAGCGCCAGAGCAGCTGTGGCCTGGTGGTGGGATGAAGAATCCCAGTGAGTGCGTGACTGTCATGTGCGGGCTGTGGCGAGGCGCGGCCCGAGGCTCCCGCCCTGTGCGCCCTCTCTGACCAGCGCGTCCCGCTGAGCGGGCGCTGTGCTCCGGCAAACATCCCTGCTGCAGCGCCATAGCCGGGCTAGCGCTTTTGAGCACGGGGGCACGCTGTGCGGGCGGTGCAAGTCGAGCCGGAGGCGTGCGCCAGGGCCTGACACCTGTTGGATCAGTGTTTGTGTGCTCAGACCGCACCGCTCATGCGAGTGCCAGCAAACTACATGCGGTCCTGCGCACGGGAGCGCAGGTGAGGCGCGCGGGGTTTGCCGCCGCTGCCGGCGACCCAGGATACACGGCGGACTCAGACTCGGCCTCGGCGCTGGCCGGGGTGGACCCAGACGACGCGCGCCCTCCGCACGCGCGCCCCGCCCGCGCCGCGCAGCCGGGCGCCGGCCTGGCGCCCGACCTGTCGGCGCGGCTCGAGGACGTGCTGCCAGTCGCTGCCGCCGCCGCGCGGGCCGGCAGCGGCGCGGCCTCGCCAATCGCGACCCCGGCGAGCAGCGCGGGCCCGGGCGGGCTGCTGGGCGCGGGCGCGGACACGGGTGCCGCGGTGGACAGCGGCGACGGGCGCGCAGCGCCGGAAATAGGCCAGCCGCACGGGACACCAGGCGCGACGGACACAACCGCGGCGGCAGGAGGCAGCGAGCCCGCGCATGACCTTTTCGCGGGGCTGAGCTTCAGCGGCGTGTGAGCGCGCTCTGTGTATGAGGGTGGTATTAAACCTAGGTAGGGACTCGGTTGGAGCAGAGCGTCGTTGCAGTCGTAGCTGATCCGCATTCATTTACAAGGTGGCGGGGCGCGTGCGCGGGCTCTGCCGTTGGTCCCGGTAGTGGGGCCGCCTGCTGCTGATGCCACTGAGCGCTGAGCTGCTCTACTGTAGACCAGGGGGCTTGTCGCTCGCACTTGGTCGTCTGCCAGATGTAATGCATTACAGACTGCTAGACGTCACAGACCACCAGTCATGTCTAAATGTTGTCAACAAGTCTGTTAATTAATGAGAGTAGTGTCAGGGCTTGGCACCCTGTTTCGAGATGGCCATGAAGACCTCACTTGTCAATTTGTGCATCACCGTCTGGCGCATGGTGCGGCAAGCAAAGACATGACACGCTTGCGCTGGCTGCAAGACAGTGTTCACAACGGACTTGCGGTCCTTTACAAACCTTGCGGCGTGGCCGATCCTAGGCAGTTCGAGTGTCGTGATGTGCAGGAAGCATGCACCCCCTCCCGGCGACAGCAAAACAGTTTGCAGCCCTGCTCTGCAGGGCAGGGCGCCCCATCGACGTCTCAAAAGTCTTTGGGTCAGGACACACAGGCAATATAGACATCCAAGCCCAGGTGGCAGACATACATGAGGCAGGCGCCAAAAGTAAAAAACCTGCCATGTGCCGTTGTCGAGCCATGCGGTGGACAGAAGCACAAATCGTGACAACCCATTCCATCCTACTGGCGGCGTCTCGCAGAACGGGCACGCATGCATGGAACGACAGTCTGCAGACATACCCAAAGAAGCTAGGGCCAAGCATGGGGCACGCATGATGCACGAAGCCTGCGCTGCTGTTCACATGCAGCTGACTTGAATACGTTAAGCACTGATGCTCCGCGCAGCGTGTGCACCCCGCATACCTCCCTGCGGCTGCCAGCACACCCCTTGGGCTTGTGCCGCATGCTGGCGGCCTGCCTTGCAGTGCCTGTGACTGTGCCAGCAGCACGCACGCTGTGTCTGCTTTGTTCAAGGGAAGCCTGCATGCATGCGAATCCAGACTCGAGTGGCTGCCCATCTCCGCGCCCGCAGCCGCGCCCGTACCCGCCCCACCAGACACCCACGACCGCCCTGGTGTGATGGGTACATGGCCAGCCAAGAAGCACACCCGCCGCACATGCAAAGTGTGGACCCTTGCGCTTCACCAGAGCGCACCTGGACACCCACGTGCACGGAGGCGCCAATACACCAGATGCATGACATCGCCCAGTCCCACATTCGTCAAATGCACGTGGTGCTCAGGCCGTACCAGCAGCACCCTGGCGAGTCGGTGCGGTATGAGCAGGGACTAGAAGCCTTCACCCTAGCCTGACCCAACTTAGCAGCTGGCTGTAGGGGCGCCAGGGTGACCACATGCCACATGCGCAGCAGTGATGTGCCACCAGGCGCCGCCTCGGGCGGACCAGCCCGCCGACACAACCCACGACCCAGCACCAGGATTGCTCACACCACGGTCGCAGACCGCGGGCAGGCAGCCGGCCAAAAGTGAGCTCGCAGAAGGGACCCTACCCGCGCCGGGGCCCCTTCGCCTGCACCGGGCCGCCAGCTCGGCCGCCGCGGCGCGCTCGCGCGGCGCGCGGCCGGCGACGCGCTGCCGCCCTGGCAGCACACAACCCTAACCCTAAGCGCACTCCAGGCCCCAGCATCTCGAGATTCAGTTCAGCAGCTCGGTGTCCAGGATGTGCCGCCGCAGCGTGAGCAGCCGGAAAGCGCCGCCGGGCGCGGCCGCGCTGCGCCTCCCTTACCCTGACCCCAGCGCGGACCTAGTCTAACAGCTCGGTGTCCAGGATGCGCCGCCGCAGCGTGAGCAGCCGAAACGCGCCGCCGGGCGCGGCCGCGGTGCGCACGCGCACTAGCGCGCTCTCCGCCTCGGCCCATGGCGCGGCGGCCGGCGCGGGCCGGTAGAGGCCGTCCGCGCCCTCCGCCAGCAGCCGCACGAGGCAGTGCCCACCCTTGCTGCTGCCCGCCAGGCGCTGCGCGCGCCGCGCTGCGCTCAGTGCCGCCGCCGCCGGGCCTTGGCGGTGAGCGCCTTTGGCAAAGCGTTGGGGGCCGGCAGATCGTCTGCACTACAGCTGCACGCCCTTGTGCACCGCTCCATGCCTCCACGTTGTGCGCACATGCCGCCGGTCAGGGGCGCCAGAGCTGGTTGCCGCACCACGCAGGCCGACGGCGCGGCCCCGCCCCGGTCGCGCCTGGGCCAGGCGGAAGGGTTAGGGTAGGTCGGGCGCACCTGGACCAGGTGGAAAAACTTGGCCCGGGCGGGCCCGCGCTCGCCCACGATGGCGAGCGGCTCGTCGTCGACCGCCTCCGCGCCGCTGCGCGCCGCCCCTGCCTGGCACGCACCGGCCCGGAGCGTTCGGGCTACCGCAATGACTCACCCCGAGGAGACCATGTGCACGCCTGTATGCGCGCAGAGTGCTGGCAAAGGGGACAGCAACACAAGCGCGCGGTACATGTCTGGTGTCGCGTACGGTTTTGTATCCTCTGCATCTCTTGCCCCTGCCGTGTCATGCCAACAGGCAGCTAAAGACCATGGGTATACAATCCCGGTCCACCTAGCGACCTACAAGGACTCGTGGGCTCTCCCTCGGGCTTGCGTCACCGGCGCGGCGCACATGCCTCATGCCCGCCACCATGAGCAAGGTACGCGTGCGCGAGGCGGGGGCCGTCATGGAACTTACTACTGCGCACAAGGCAGGCCGCGCATCTAGCGCCGCGAGGACGCACCCCGGGCTCTAGCCCTGGCCGTTGCCGCTTCGATGGGCTCGGCTCGGCGCCCGGGCAGGGCCGCTTCAGCCGCCTCCATGCGCCGCTATCCCTGCGCGCAGCCCGGCGCGCACAGCCTCAGACGCATGCGCGCCGCCGTGCTCCCGAGCCAGGCGTGCCTCCCTCCCCGCATGCGCCTGCTCCGCCTTTCCCAGGGGGGGCCGCGCCTGCGCGCCTCGGCAGCCGCCGCCGCCCGCCTGCCGTCCGCCGCGTGCCGGCCGCTCTGCGCCGCGCCGCGCGCGCCGGCTCCCCGCCGCTTCTGGTCCGCGCCGCTGCAGCCCGCGGCGCCCCGCCCCGCGCGCTGGCTTTCTTCTTCTTCATCCTCTTCGCTCTCCTCCTCAGTCCCGCTGCCGCTGCTGCAGGCCTCGGCCGCCGCCGTGCTGCGCGTGCGGCGCTCAAACAGGCGCATGTCCAGCCTGCGGCGCCAGCGCCTTGAGCGTCACCGGGTCGGTGCAGAGACGCCTCGACGCTGCCAGCAGGCACCCGCGCTCACGGCGCTCAAGCAGGCGACGCAGGCCCACAGGGCCTGCCTTCCCAGCCGGGCTGCGGCTGCAGCGCAGCCGCGGGGCGCGCACCGCACGGCGTCGTCGCCCAGGCAGGAGCAGGTGCAGCGGCTGGCGGCCGCGCCGTCGCGCAGCCAGGCGCGCGTCGCAAAGTTGACCGCCTCTGCGCAGTTGAAGCCCAGGTTGAAGCCCGAGTGGTACGCGCCCGCATTGAGCACCACAAACTCGCCCGCCGCCTGGCGCACCTGGCGCGCGCGCCGCGGGGCGGGCGGCGTCAGTGGGGTTAGGGCACGAGTGTAGGGTAGAGTAGGGTGTGGTACGCGCCCGCGCTGAGCACCACGACCTCGCCCGCCGCCTGGCGCACCTGGCGGCCTCAGCGGGCCCAGGACGAGAGTAGAGTGGGGTAGGGTAGGGTGTGGTGCTGAAGGCCGAAGCGCCGCGCGAAGCCCCGTGCGGCTCAGAGCAGCAGGGGCACCTGTAGGGTTGGGCGTCCATGCGCAGCAGCCCCCGCGCAGTTCCCACGACCACGAGACACTCTCTTGCGCACAACGGCGACAGGCTGCCAGCACGCTCTGCAGCGCACGCCATGTCCCAGCCGCCGCTCCCCGCCTCCTGCGGCTGCACGACACGGCGCCCAGAACCTGCCCTGGCGACGCTGCTTCTATATTCTGTAATTGCCACACTGTTAGCCATTCCTAGCGGCGCACGCGCGCCGCTGCGCCGCCCGCGCGCCTGGACAAAATCGATGTTGTGCGCGCGCAGCAGCCGCGGCGAGAAGAGCAGGTCCTTGTGCCGCAGGAAGGCCGGGCACACGGCCGCGAGCTCCGGGAACAGCGCGCGCGCCATGGCCTCCAGCCGCGGCCGGTCGCGCGGCGCCACGCAGTACCACACCTGCGCGGCCCGCCGGCCCGGCCTCGCGCCGGCGGCGCGCTGCGCGCGGCGGCCGCCCGCCGCGCGCGCGACGCGGCGCAGCGACGCGCAGCGGCAGCCCCCACAGCCAATTTCGGACACCGCTGGAAAGCCAGACGCCGCCGGCGAATATGCGTGCAAAAATGGCGGTCGCTGGCCGGCGGGCGACGCGGCAGCCCTGGGCCGCGAACGCAACACTCTCTGCGTCAGGGTAGGGTCAGGGTCTGTCTCGCGCGCCTTGGGAGCGCCGAAGTGCAGATAGTTGATGCTGCACAGGTCCACGTCCTCCACGTGGCAGCAGAAGAACGACTGCGCGCGCGCGCCGCCTCAGGATTGGCTTGGGGCCTACCCTAGCCCCACTCGGCATACCAGACTGCGCATGCCTGCACTGCACAATTCCATTGTTCTCGCCCGTCGAGCACGTATCTGTCTCAAGCGTGGCGCGCCGTCGCTGAAAACCAGTGCAGAGCCGCAGGAGTGCGCGCAGGTCTGCGGCAGGCGTATCCATGAGGATTTTTTAACGGGGCGGCATGTATGCGCCAGGGCGACCCCGCCCGGTGCCGCGCGCGCGCCTTCCACATGCTGATGTATACCTACCCTAGTCTAGCCTACCCTAGTCTAGCCTACCCTACACCGCGCGCCTTCCACATGCCGATGTACGTCATGGGCGACGTCACGCCCGGGATCGCCGGCACATTGTGCTCCTTCAGCAGGTCCTGCGCGGTCCACACGGGCGGCGCGTCTGTCGCCTGAAACGTGGAAGCTGCCGGGCGCCAGCATTGCGGCCCACCGCCTTGCTCGCACAGACGGAATCGCCACTGCCCCATGCAGCGCCTGCCAGGCGCGGCTCTCACCCCACCCACCCTGTGCGGCCGCAACACTTACTATTGATTACTTGCTAAGAAAGACGTGGGAGGGCGGCGCCGCGCCTGTAGATCGCGCAAGTTCCAGCCCCACGGCAGCGCGCCGTCGAAGAACGACGTCGGCGTGTCGGCGCCATACAGCGGCGCGTTGGTCGTGACCGCGCTCCAGAACGCGCGCTCCGGCACGCGCTCCTTGCACTGCCCTGGACGCAAGGGGCACGGGCGGTCAGGGCGAAGCGGCGGGCGGGTCATGGGTAGTTAGGGGCGAGGCCGCAGGTTCGGAGGGCACGCAGAGTACCGCTCGCGCTCCGGGCTGCTTGCCGCGGCACGGGCACCATGCGCCGCCCCGCGCGGACCGCCCGCCCCCCCACGCCGGCCAGGGAAACGCAGTGCCGCCTCGGGCGCTGCAGTGCTTGGTGTGCACGCGTGACGCGGTTACATCCCTGACTTGCACAGCCACGTGCCCTCGAGCGGGTTTGCCGTCACGCAGCACAGCTTAGCGCCTTCCCAGGCGAAACCCAGGGTTCCCAGGCAACATTACCGCCCCCGCACGAGCGCCTCCTGCGTCCGCCGCGGCGCACTGCTACACCGGCTGCGGTCCAGCCGGCGAGCGGGCGCCCCACAGTGCGGCGCAGCCCGCGCCGGGGCGCGCCCAGTGCGCTGCGACAGGACGGGCGCGCGCACCGCGCCCGCTGGGCGGCCGGTGCGCCTCGCTGTACGCCAGCGCCTTGAAGTCTGCCACCGACAGCGCCTGCCGTGCACAGAAAAAAATTAATAACAAATCAGCCTGTATGTAAGGGCGCGCAGGTGGCTCCCCTGACAACCCCCGCTGCCGCACTTAGCACAACAGGAGCCGGCTCCTCGCGAATCGGCGTCCAGCCAGACCCCAGGAAGCCCACAGCTGCTAGCAGAGTACAGGCTGCCCGCCCGTCTATGAACAGGTGTGGCCCTCTGAGGGCCCCAAAGCGCGCTTTGTGCCCCGCTGCCGGGGGCAGGTTGCGCATGCGGCCAGGCGACCGGGCTTTGACGGCCACAGGACTGGTAAAAGCGCTTGGCGGGCACAACCCACGCGCCCCCACCAGCCCCAACAGCCCGCGCGACGAATAATCCACCCCGCGCGCCACCCCCCGCGCACCTTCTGCTCCTCGAAGAAGCAGCGGAAGGCGCCGTGGCTCCCCAGCGCCTGCGCGCGCGGCCGCCCCAGGCGTCGGCGCCGCCCACGGGGAGCCGGACGGCCCGCCGGCGTCGGAGACCACTCAAAGCGCATGCGCAGGCTCAAGCCGACGCGCGCGCGGGAGGTCGCCCGTGCAAAGCGGACGCGCGCAGCGGCAGCAAGGCCGCTGATGGGGGTTGCGTGCAGGGGGCGCCGGCCGTGGCACAGGCCCGCGGGTGCCCCCGGGCCGCCTGGGCGGGAACGCCGCCGCAAGGGACCCGCGCACGTGCTGCTTGATCGGCACGCCGATGGTCACGTCCTCCAGTGGCGGGTACGCGGCCGCCCGCGGCGCGTAGCCGCGCGGCGGCACGACCTTGAAGACCGGCACGCCCGGGTGCGCCGCCAGCACGTCGCCCACAAACTTGCAGAAGGGCTGGCTGAAGGCCTTGCGGCTGGGCCGCAGGACCAGCACATCCCCGGGCTCCGCGCCCATCCCAGCGGCGCCGCCACGCTGGTATATGTTGCCGCTGCAGGCCGACCGAGGTCTATACCCAACTTTTTGCGCTTGCGCTTGGGTGCAGCAGGCGAGCGCTGGGCCTGTCACAGCAAAGCGCCGTGTAGGCGCTCAGAGTCGTATGTGTGCCAAGGCAGGCTCTCGCCCTAGCCCTATCGCGCTTTTTCATCTTTTAAAGATCAATCAAATTAACTGATTGATGCAGATGTAAAAAGCGTAGGACGAGGCTGATGCTGTTACAGGCGTCGAAAGTTGCACGCATCTGTGCGAGAGGCACTAGCACACTCACGCGCCAGTGCCCAGTCAGCCGCGCTACGCCCTGCCTTTCTAGGCGCTTGCAGCCTGTGAGGGCAATGGCAAGTGAAGTGGAGGCTGCACAGAAGGCCGCAGCTGCTCAGCAGTGCGCCCAACACTTTTTCTTGTTGATGAGTGCTGTGCGATGCAAACCTGTTTCTGGAGCTACGCCGTGCACATGTTTGCACTCCTACGTTCCTGAGGACCCAGGCATGCTGATGGCAGATCACCCACGCTCTTTGACAAGATTATCAACAAGCAAATACCTGCAGACATCATATTCGAGGATGACACCGCCCTCGCCTTCAGGTGCTGGGGCTCTCACTGTTTCACTGCTAAGGTTCTGTTCATCATAGAGATGAGCCCACCCACACCTTGCACCTAACGCTCTACGCCTGTTTCGTGCAGGGACATCAACCCACAGGTGCCAACTCAGTTCACCGCTTGGTCGATATGCACCTTCAGCTGCATATGTTGCAAACGCCCCCAGCACTTGGAGCTTACATCTAAGCTGAAGCCAAGTGGCTGCACGTGCAGGCCCCCACGCACTTTCTAGTCATTCCAAAGGAGCGCGACGGCCTGACCCAGCTGTCCAAGGCCACGGAGAGCCAGGAGCAGCTGCTGGGCCACCTGCTGCTTGTTGCCAGCAAGGTCGCCAAGCAGGGTAAGCGGCCCAAGGGGATGTCCGGCTGCGCCTTTCGAGTGCAGACAGAGGGGCGACGTCTCTGCAATAGACAGAGGCTGACAAGTTGTCGCCCTGCGCAAGGCGATGCCCCGCCGCGTTTGTTGGGTGTAGCCCTTCTCTGACATTGGTGAAAATCATCGAGACCCTGCATCTGTGCACTTCATACTCGGCCGAGTCTGATTCAACGTGTTAGCGCCGTCTATGTGCAAGGAAGGCATTACCTGGGGCCGTGTGCGTGGAGGCAAATGACGCGCTTCTTTAGATGATGCAAAAGCACCGCCGACGATGACATCGTCAGTGTGCTGCAGAGGGTTGCTTCTAGGAAGCTTGGTCTGAGTTTTTGGGCGGCATGCAGAGGGGTTGGATCAGGGCTTCCGAGTGGTCATCAACGACGGCCGCCATGGCAGCCAGTCGGTGTACCACCTGGTGCGTGACTGTGCGTGAATAAAGCACATCAGTCCTTTTGCTTGCATTATGACTTTGCAATGCGCGTCTGTCTCTTTCAACGAAAGAGTGCAGTGCTGCGCCCAGCTTTGGACTGTTCCAGGTCTGTTATCCACAATGAGTGGATCGCGCATGTTGGATATTGGTTTAAGCCTGCTTTTGGCATGATGTTCTTCTCCGCTGTGTGTCATACTAACCATTGCTGGCTTGCGCCTCACGATAGCATACTGATGTTATGCGCTGCGACGCAGCACTTGCACATCTTGGGCGGGCGCCAGCTGGGCTGGCCGCCAGGCTGAACAGCAAGTCGGTGGGGAGCGACTGCCCGCATGTGAAGCTCTTAGCGCATGCCTAGTCTAGAAGGGCTGGAAGGTCTTGCACTGTTATGGTGAAGCTGATGCGTCATATTGGGGACAAGTACGGAGATGCATGTAAAGACTACCCCAGGTGCTGCCAAATGCCGCACAGCTCGTGATCTGCTACCAAGCTGGAGGTGCCGCCGTGCCGTTCATTGATTACTTGTGACGCAACTTTGCACGAGCGGCATTACGCATATCAAGCGCCGCTGCTTACCCTACAAACATTTGCTATACACATACGAGCAGCTCATTCAGCCTGCATTGCTGCAAACCGCACACACCTCACCTGACTGGTGCACATACCATTAAGCCCTCAGCACTCGACAGCAGTCTCACTGAGGCACGTCGCCGGGGCGCGCTTTGCGCTCGTCCGCAGCGGCGCGCTCGGCCGCCACCTCCGCCGCCAGGCGCTCCTTCTCGGTCTCCGGCATCTCCTCCAGCCGCTTGGCCATCACAGCATTCTCATAGTCCTTCAGCTGCTTCACGTACGTCATATCCTGCGGCGCACGAGGAGACAAGTGCGAGGTCGCATCCTTCCTGCTGGGCAGCGCGCTGAGCGTCGTACAAGCAGTGAAAGCCACAACAGCGGCAGGTTGAGCACCTTGTTGGCTACACGGATAAAGTATGTAGAGATGTAACCGAGGCAGATGCCGAGGATAACAAAAAGCTGCACAAAGTTGCCAGCGACCAGCGCGTCTACCCCGCCTGCCTGCAGGCCGTAGTACAGCGCAAAGCCAAAGCCTATCAGGCCGCCGCCAATCAGGATGATGTCCTTGCGCGTGTAGCCAAATTCAGGCTTGCCCTGCGCGTCGCAACACCTTTGAGTGTCGCGAGCGCGTGGGACACCATAAAACATAGATATCTGTCAGCTCGGTCAGACTACTTGTTGACAGCTACAGACAGAGCAAACTTGCAGATGTTTCACCTGCGACTCCGGTCCCGCCCCGTTGCTCTCCGTTGCGCGCACACGCAAACGCCTGCCTACGCTGCTATGCGTCCTTCTGCAACGGCCAGTGAAGCTGTGAGCTCCATCCGTAGCGCTGCGTTGCCGTTGCGCCAGCGCGTTTGCACATGGTGCACTGCGGCCTATCGTGGCACACGTAAAAAGTGGTCATACGGTGGGTGCTCTACAGCAGGCACAAGCGGGCACGCAAGGAAGCTGATAGTGAGACACACGTGATAGGGAAGGCACGCCAACGCGCTGGCTGTGACATGCCGGTGCAGTGCGAGCTGCCGCCGAGCATGGCCGCTCGCAGGCCGAAGCGTACGAACAGCTTGCAACGCACTGCATTCTTTACAGCGTCTGAGTGTCAAAGCAAAGCAGCAAAGTGAGGCACTGTTGTTGCCTGTGTGTAGCCAAGTTAGGAAGTAGCAAGGGAAGAGCTACGGTGAAGAACCTGAATAGCCGTTGCCAGGCGAGCAGTGCTAGCAGCGCTGCAATCACTTTCGTCGGAAAGGGACTTGAGAGCCTGACCACCCAGCCAGTCTCCAGCCTCCATCAGTTTGCCTCAAAAGTTGTGCGGTGGTTGCCAATGACAGAAGTTGTCGCTGAAAGCCAAGGTTTCAGTGTTTCTTTCTTGCAGGTGATTTCCGGCAAACAAAGTCCTGCAAAATAGCTGGGGGTAGCAGGTGTGCATGCGTGTGTGCGTTATCACAGGTGCAGAACACATACAGATATGCAAGCCAACAGGAGACGTGCTGCTGACTGTAAAGGGGCCGGCGAGCAGCTGGTTGTGCCCTGGTTTGCCGACCCCTGCCGTGCATGGTATTATGTAGACGTTAAGAGTGCGTGCAGTCGGCGCAGGTGGAGAGGGCGCGGTGATGCAGAGGGATGGGTCGCCCGGAAGAAAGGCTGGCAGCAGTTTGCGGAGCCCCTTGTGCGCCCTCGGCAAGCGCATGCAGCCTATGACCTTGTCGCCGCGCAGTGCCTGTGCTGAGGGCGGACGCTCTGCACCAGCAAGGGGTGCCAATTTCAGCAGCAAGGCTGCTCTGCGCACGCAGACGGGGCGCACCAAGGGAGACATCGCTGGACGTATTAGCGAGCGCGGAGGCGCCCCTCGAAACACTGCCAGGCTCGCCGAAGGGCCGCAGGAGCCAGCAGGCACAGGCCGCACGGCACCTTGCGCAGAAGATAGCTGGGCTGAGTACGCTGTATGCGCTCAACAAAGCGCTCGCGGTTGCGGTTGCCGATGCTGGCATACACGCGCCCAGCGCGCTCATAGGTGTGCCACACCCCGTCTCTGCATGCCGCACAGGTGTGAGGTGCCTGTGCACAGTGTCAGCCGAGCGCGCTGCAGAGGAGGCAGCGGGCTCCCCAGCGACGCTTGCATAAGCGCCCGTCAGTACGACATACGGTGTCCGCGAGCGGGTCGCCTGTGGCGGTGCAGGCATGTTTGGCGTCGTGGCTGGGCTGGCAGCGCTTGCGCGGGTGTCGCGCGAGCGGGCGGACGCGGTCATGGCCTTCTTTGCGCCGGCCCTGGACTGGATCCAGCGGTGGCTGCCTCTGTTTTATGTGCCTTCGCTCATCATGCTGCCGCTCGCGCTTCGGGACATCGCAGGCGCGGCGCCCTCCCCTGCATTATGAATATGATTATATGCCTGTACTGCGCGCGGTTGCTACGCTGCTGTGTATAAGTTAGTACTGGGCACCTGAAGTGTCACAACCTGGGCGTGCCACCGCGCGCTGTGTAGAGCACTCTTAAGGTTTTAGGTAATGTGTGCTGGCGATTGCTTCATTACATGCTGCGTATGCACGGCACTGATTTGTGTTGGGCACGTTCACAACCTGCAAAGTAGCTTGACCCTCCAAGGCCTTGATCCTACATGACCTGGTCCCGGTATGCTGGGCAGCCCACCCTGCATGCGTGGGGGCTCGCAGCCGCCGGGCATGCCGCAGTGAATGCGGTCGGCGCATTGCGCACTCACGTGCCCCTCCCGGCACCCGCGCAGGCCGCGACATGGTCAAAATCCTGGCGATCATTGGCCTGGGCATGCCGGCGTCGCTGCTGTTTACAGCGCAGGTCGCCGTGGGCATCCGCAGCCTGTGCCGGACGCAGGTCGAAGCGCAGCCGCCGCTGCAGGCGCAGGCGCCCTTCTCGCGCGCGCACAACCTGGCGTGGGGTGCGCCCGCGCGCCTGTGGCCTAGGGCCCGGCGCCGGCCCGCCTTGTGTCACGCTTGCGTCCAGAGCCCGTGCAGAGTGTCAGACGGCCGCAGGTGCCGTGGCCGTGCCCATGAGTCGGGGCGTGTACAGGCGGGTCAGTGGTCAGTGATTGTGTGTACTGCCCACGCGTACAAGGCCCTTCATCCTACACTTAGCGCCTGCTAGTGATCGCGAGCCTTCACACTGGGCCTCGTCAGCCTACACACACGCGCCCGCAGGCGGCGTCGCTGCGGGGGCCGCAGCGGCGGCCGCGGCCGGGCCCGCAGACGTGGCGGCCGCGGGCCGCGCGGGGTTCCTGCTGGCGGCCACCGTGCTTGGGTTCCTGGCGGGGTCTGCGCTGCCGCCGTCCGCGACGCGGCTGGCGCACCCGCTGGTCGTGTGCGCGGCGGTTGCAAACGTGGGTGTCGCGGCGCTCGGCGCCGTCACAGGCGCCGGGTACCTGGCCACGCTGCGCACGTTCCTGACCAAGGCGCGTACGGCGGCCGCCGCCGGCCCCTCGCGCGCCGACCCTTGCTCACGCGTGCGGCAGGTGGCGGATGATGCGCATATTGCCAAGGCGTGGCGTGTTTCGCTGCATGGACCGCATGCGCTTTTCTGCCGCGGCTGGCTTTTGTTGGCTGAGCCGAGCCAGCGGCTTACACCCATGCAATGCTGTAAGGTGTCGCAGTAAATGTACATATCAACATAGGGCGTGACATGCACCGCATGGACACCCCATGGACACCACGGCACCAGCCGCGGCGCGCGCGGGCTGCGGCAGGGCGCGGGCGGCGCGCCGTGGGGCCCGGGCGACCTGCTGATGAGCTTCCTGGGCGTGGTCATCCTGCACTTTGGCTTCCGCATCCACGCGCAGCGCCGCCTCATGATGCGCCACGGGCCGGAGATCCTGGGCTCGACCGCCGCGTCCGCGCTGTTCTCGCTGTTCGCGACGGCCGCCGCCGCGCGCGCGGCCGGCCTCGCGCCCGGTGCGCGGCGCGGCCCCCCCGCCGCCTCATCCCCGACCCGCGCGATTGCGGGGCCCGCGAGGGCGGACCGCGTGACTGTGGGGCACCAGGTCGGGCGCTGCGACGCAGACACGTCCTGCGACGCGCTCGCCTTGCTGGGCTGCTGCGTGTGCCTGCGACCCTGCAAACCCTGCCGCCATTCCGTGCCTGTGCAGCGCGTGCGCGCCAGTGGGTCGACGGCGATGGCCCGCCCTCAGCGCTGACAGGGTGCACATCGTGACCGAGACCAGCAGAGCTTGTAGTGCCACGTGTTGGCGCACACCTGCACAGTGGCTAGGACAGGCTCTGCTTGCTTGGATGCCGAGGCAGCGCCGAGCGCACGCGGGCGCCGGCAGGCCTGGCGCGCGCGCTGGTGCCGCGCTCGGTGACGGTCGCGCTGGCGCTGCCGATCGCCGAGCGCCTGGGCGCGCCCGCGCCGGTTGTGGCCGCGTGCGTGGTCCTCACCGGGCTGCTGGGCGCGAACGTGGCGCAGGCGCGCGGCGCGCCTGACAGTTGCACAGCAAAGGGCGGCCATGTGAGCACGGGCGGGTATGAGCTAGTGTGTGCCATGGCAGAATGTGCTCCTGCTGATCCTGGAATGACAGCTCACACTCAACATGCAGGCGATGCAGCCCTGAGAGACACTAGGGGATTGCGGGCACCGGCTGCAACCATGCCGCAGGGCTGTCAGGGGAGGCCCGGGGCAGCCGCCGGCTGCGCGCGCGCCGAGGCGCCGAAGCAGGGCGCCGCGCCGCCGCCTGCATGTCTGCAAGCGCCCTGCGGCGCCGCCCCCAGCGCCGCCCGGACCCGGCCTGCCGGGGCGCGCAGCCGCTGCTCAGCCGCTGCGCGTTCCGGGACCCCATCGCGCGCGGCCTGGCGACCGCCGGCTCCGCGCACGGCCTGGGCACGGCCGCGCTGTCGCGCAGGTGCCCCCCCCCAGCCCCGCGCGCACCGCCGCAGCCTGCCCGGACGTGGCGCGCTGCGCGTGCACGCCCTCCCCACCCAGGGCCGTGCTGCTGGCGAGGTCCAGGCTGGCCTGTCGAGTGCTCGGGCTGGGCTCTGTGCTCCAAAGACATGACCATCGCCGTGCCGCTGCCGCAGTGCTGCAGGGCAGGGCACTGGTGCAGCAGATGGTGTGTGACAGTCACCGGATCGACGCACGCAGGTGAACGAGAGCTGCCCCATGTGCTGCCGTGAGTCACCTCATGTGTAGTGTGCTGCAAGGCCCTCCGCGACCTGGCACAGAGTGCGGTTTGTGAGGCGCTGGCTGCGGGCGCAGCGAGCCAGAGGCGCTGCCGTTCTGCGCGCTGGCGTACGCGCTGACGGGCGTGATCTCGACTGCGTTGGTGGCGCTGCCGCCGGTGGCCAACGCGCTGCTGGCCATCACCGCCTAGCTATCTCCGCCTAGCGCGCTGGTGGCACTGCCGCCGGTGGCCAGCGCGCTGCTGGCCATCACCGCCCGGGTCGCGCGTGCGCGCGCGCGCCGAGGTCGCGCAGCGCGGCCAGGCTGCCGACTCTGCTGCGCGCGACGGCGATGCTGCTGAGAACGGCCCTGCCGTGCGCAGCGCTGTTCGGTGCATGCTTGCCGAGCTGGAGAGGGTCTTTTCTGTATGCATGGAAGCAAGCGGCCTGCTTGCGCCGGACCCATGTCGCACGTACCCTCGGCGCAGCATATTGCCTGTGATCCGGACACATGCAGCGTTTGCCGTTTGCAGCGTGACCCGGTGTTGGCAGGCACTTGCATGTGTGCTGCCTGCAGTCCTGCGCACAGCAGCTGTGTCTGCCACAGGCAAGCTCTTTGGTGGCTGCCGCTCCTGCGCTCCTGTTCTGAGCAAACGCAATGAGGCCATCTGCGCCGTCTGAGCGGGGCGTTGTTTTTAGCCAGCCCAATTTGCGGGTGGTTTTTTCCACACCACTGAGAGCGCATGGTCTGCAGCAAACGCGTTTGCATGGGCTCATTTGCATGTATGCGCTGCGGTGCGCGGCGTCAGCCCTTCTGTCCGGCAAATGAGCACTGAACAGTGTGTAGGGCTGGGTTGTGTTGACCTTGCAGGGCAGGACCTGGAAGATTGCTAAGCAGCGAGACTCATGCAAGGCGGCTGGGCACAGGCGGCATGTAAGACCATGCATTGCATGGCATGCAACATTTGACAAAGCCACATTGGAGGGGGGGTAGCTCAAGCATGTACGACGCTCCGTGTCTGGCCTGATGAGCGGAAGTCAAGCACGAGGGCCAAGATTGGTTGGCTGAATGAGTTACAACCGTGTATCAGCCAACTTGGCTCGCGTTGTTGTGTAAAACATCATGCACCCATTGGACACCCTGTGCAGTGACCCTGCTGGTTATGAAACGAGCGTGTACACAATACAAAAGCTCGAGTGCTCCCAGGTCCATAACAGGCACCAGACCACCTTGCAGTTGTGGTATCAGACAGCATCTCTGCAGGCACCTCGTGCGCACATCCAGGTCGTGCTTGATTGAGTATCACGACGCAGCCCTCCCAGAATGAGCCGCTTTACTGCGCTCCTGCGGTCCACAGGGCGCTTCACCGCGCTGGTTAAGACCAGCGCACAGCAGAATGTGCGCATGCGCTGACAAGCACAAGTGATTCTGCAACTCCTACCTTGTTTTTTAGCTTTGCCGTATAGCTGTGCTGATCACTCCACTCAGGATAACAGTGCATCTACTCAGCACGCGTTTGTTGCACAGGGCCAAGTCAAGGGCCATGCTGCACGCCTGAGCAAGCCCGTGCAAAGCTTTGCGACTTCCACAGAGAATGCTGCGAACAAGGCCAAGGAGGTGTGCGCAGGTCTGTTTTTGAGGTGCCGTATTGGCAAGAATAGCACTGCTGCAGTCATGTTTACAAGAGGGCAGTGTTGGCCCAGGTCGCAAAGGGCTCTAATTGACATTGTCTGCAGCATCAAGCACAGTCTGCTTACAGGCCTTTGTACACGCTTATAGCTGAGCACCAATCTTCATATGAAAGGAACTGGCTGTCGTTGTGCAGGCTGCTTCAGACGTGGCAAACAAGGCGTCTGCAGGCGCGGCAAAGGCTGGCGAGGCTGTGGGTGCCTCCCAGGCAGGCGCTGCGGACGCCAGCCGCAAGGCAGCAGGTCTGAGCATGTTCACACTGTTCATGCTATTCTACCTGACCCGTCTGAAACCCTGTCCTTGCTGTTGTTGTTCATTGGGCGCTATTGACAATGTCACATTGTTGCATCCGGAAAAGTTGCTTCTGCAGGGCTTCGTGTCAGCAAACGCGACATGGAACTTGGCAGGTGCGGCGTCCGGGCTAGGCCAGAAGGCCAGGGACGCGGCGGCAGGCGCGGGGCAGAAGGTGCAGAGCGCGGCCGGGGACGCAAAGGGCGCCGCTGCGGAGTATGCGGGCAAGGCGCAGAGCGCGGCCGGGGAGGCGAAGGGTGTGGCCGCGGAGTATGCGGGCAAGGCGCAGAGCGCGGCGTCGGGCGCGGCGTCTGGCGCGCGCGATGCGGCGGCGGCCGCAGGGCAGCGAGCGTCCGGCACCGCGGCCGGCGTGGCCGGCGCCGCGGCGATGCCTGCGGGCGGCGTGCCGCTGTGGGCATACGCCGCGCTCGGCATCGCCGGCGGCGCGGTCGCGTACTACAGCTTCAAGGCCTCGCCTGGCTCCCCTGGCGCGCCGCGGCCCTCCTGGCCTTATGAAGGATTTGCACATATGCATTTTGCAGGACATGGCACAATCCGAGATGACCATAGGCCTCTGGAAGTCTCCTGCTGCTGTGCTCGCTGTCACCAAGCAGGCCGCGCCTTTGTCTGCACCTGTGTCTTTTGGCACGTTGAGGCCCTGGGCTTGTGCTGCTGTGGGCCTGCGCGGCGAGGCCAACAGCCTCTGTCCACTCCTGATGCAAAGCTTTCCATGCGCTCAACAAAATGCTGCAGCTCTCAACACCCGGCCCGCCTCCGCCTGACGGGCCTGTGATAAGCAGCCCCGCGCGCCGTTACCCCGCCTGCCTGCACGCTGGATGCGGCGGCTCATTCTGTGCATGTCACGAGATGCTGAGCCGACACGCCCGGTGTCTTGCTCTGCCTGTACGGCGCCCCACTGCGCGCGCTTGCCAGACCACGCCCTGCGCCGCCGCTGCATGCGTATGGCTTCGGGCGGCTCGTGGCGAGCACAGGGCGCCTCAGCGAGCAGCGCGCCCGCGTGCAGGCGACAAGCATAACAGCTATAAAGTGGAAGACACGCGCGGCGCTGTGGCGACGAGCAACCCCACGACCATCGCGTCTTTCACGTGCACCGGCGCAGACGGCAAGCCCGTGGGCATCGACGCATTTGCGGGCGACTTTGCGCTGATCGCGTTCGGCCGCGCCAAGGACCACGAGCTGAGCGCGTCCAAGCTCATGCGCCTGCGCGACGTTATCGCGCAGTCCGGTGCGCCCGCGCGCGTGCCGCCACCCTGGCGAGCCTGGGTGTGCTCGCGCGCACGCGCCAAAGCGTGCCGTCTGCATGCCCGGTTGTCTTGAGTTACTCATGAGTGACTCGGGCATGCAGACCGGAAAATGCACAGTGCGTGACCTAGTGGGTGACCTTTTGCGCGAAGAAGGCGCGCATCGGCGGCCAAACAAGCACCCCTTCCGCCCGCAGCAGGCGCACTGAGCCGCGGGGCTGAATGGCCTGCGTGCGCTGCGGGCGCCGCGCAGACAAGAAGTGCAACATCCACTACACAAAGGCCGCGTTCGTGAGCGAGGACCCGGACAACGACACGCCGGAGATCCTGGCCAAGCTGCTGTCAGAGGTCGGCGCGAGCGGCCAGAAGACCGAGCAGCGCGTCATGGCCCTGACCGGGCCCGAGGTCGACAAGGTGTGTGGCTTGATGCTTTATATAGGGTATATGGTAGCCTATACCCTACACTAACATATACCCTAACGTTATACCCTATACCCTATATATAGTTGCATCCGGTTCAATGAGGAGCGGTTCGATCCATGCTGCCCCTTCTCAGTCGAGCTGGGAGTGTGCATGCACGCAGCCTGCGCTCGTGAGCGGTTGGCGCGCGCGTCAAGATGACGCGCCTGTCGAGTCCCAGTGGTGCTTGAGGCCGGTCAAGAAGCCACGCACGTGCGGACGCGTGGCTGGCAGGATATCCATGAGTAGTTGCAGTGCGCAGCCCAGCAGTGGGCGCTCGATGTGAGGGCGCATGCAAGGGGAGAGTGCTGCAGGTGGTGCAGGGGCAGTCGCGTCCGCCAATCCGCAGAGGGCCCGCATTACTCCTCTTGCCCCCTCACCAGCCTTCCCTGGTGGGTGCCGGCCCCATGTCCTGCTGGACGATGCGGGCTGATTGGGTGCGCATGCGGCGCGGCGCAGATCAAGCGCTCGGCGCACGCGCTGACGGCGCGCGCGGGCAAGGAGGGCAAGCCGCAGCCGGCGCCCGGCACGGACTCATCGCTCTACCTGCTCAGCCCCGAGACCAAGATCATTGTCATCTACGAGGACAAGGCCACCGCGGACGAGGCGCGCCCCGCCCCTACGCCTCGCCCACCGCGCTTCGGCGCGCATGGCCCGCCCTGACCCAGCCCCTGGGTGATTGGCTTGTTATCTGATACCAAATCATGCTGCGTTTGCTCAACCCCTGATTGGCGATCAGGCTCGACCGTGCTGGCTGTGCAGCGCTATGGCTGCTGTGGGAGCGCAGGCAAGAGACAGGGGCGGCGCTTGACCCTAATCCTATTGTCTGGTGGCGCAGGTGGCGGACAGCGTGGCAAAGCAGGTGCTCAACTACAACCGCTCGCATGCCGGCTGGCACTCGACCAAGAGCTCCAAGACCCGCACGGCGTGAGTGCGCGCGCGCGCCACCGGGCGCCGCTTCAGGAACGTGTCTGTTGCTTCCTACGTATGTTCTGGTGCTCTGCGTTTTCGGCAGCGGTTCGCTGGAGTCCTGGACTTGGGGGCATGGTGTGTAGGGAGCTTTGGGAGTGTTTGAATACTCAGCTGGTTGCTTGCATCGAGCCACCTATGCGGAGCACCATTGCTAAAATGTGTTCACAGGCTCAAGATGTGACTGGGCGGTCAGGACGACTCGCACGCCGCACGTGACCGTGCTGCATGGCACGGCGTGCGTACAGCCCACTCTGTGCCCTGCCATACATGTCCACGCCATCGCAGAGTTGAACAAAAAGGGCGCGCCTGCCCTATCCTATTGTACTGAACTGTGCAGTGTACATAGGAATACATAGTACACAGAGGAAAGGCTTGTGGTGCAGAAGCCTTAGTGCACCTAAGCGCACAGCCCAGGCCCCGCCCACAGTGCCAGGGGCGCGGGCAGGCCCAGCGCGGGTGCGATCAGGCTGTACCAGCCCAGCATGTACCGCAGGCCGTCTGTGCGGCCGTCGCAGCCTCCGTCCTCGCCTCCTCCCCGTGTTTCTCCCAGCCTGCCAGCGCTGGCGCCCTGGACAGCGGGCGCGCTGGTGGCGGGCGCCGGGGCGGGCTCCGGGGTGGCCTGCCTGGCGCTCGCGCCGGCGGGCGCGCCGGCGAGTGGGACAGGGTCAGGGTCGAGGAGCAGGCGCATGCGCGTGGCCGTCTGGCAGGGGTGCAGCGCGTGCCAGGGCCGGTGCAGGTGTGGGTGGTCCACCTGCGCGCGCCTCCGGCTGACGGCCGCGTGCCAAGCCGGCCCTGACAGGCCACCGCGCCAGCCTCATGGCAACCCGCTGGCCGAACCTGCAACTCTACCACGGCAGCCATGGGCACGTTGTTGCATGGCCATGCCTAAATGCAGGCGTGCTCAGCAGGTACTCAGCAGTAGCTCTTGCACTGACCCGTATGAAACAGGTCACATGGCTTTCCGGGAGGCCTATTGCAACGTTTGCCAAGAAATAAGCCCGAGCTTCGCAGCCCCGCGCCTGCGTGATGAAGGTCCAGCGGGAGGCGTCGGCGGCGGCCAGCGCCTGCGAGGCCGGCGGCAGGCAGGCCACGAGCTGTGGCCAGTCCAGCGGCGCACCGCCTGCGGCGCATGCAGCGTTGCATAAATACATGATCAAATGTGCGCGGGGCAAGCACCCTCAGGCTCTGCCGAGCCGGACGTCAGCCAATCCTGACTCTGTGCCTGCCACAAGTGCGGCCTAGCACGTGCAGCCTAGATAGTGGCCAGCCCCATGTGCAGCGGCCTGCTGCGTCCTGGCGCGACGGGCGCCTCAGCGTGCAAGCGAATGGCGTGGGTTGTGCCAGCTGAGTGGAACAGTGTCAGCGCATGAGGGCGCATTACCCGCCCTCGCCCGCAACACCATGACTACAGGCCAAGGTACGAATGATGACATGCGCATTGGTGCGGCGGGGGGGCGTGCCCGGGTCGCGGGCGACGAACAGCAGCACGGGCACCGCATATGTCGCGCTGTACACCACGTGGCAGGTGCAGGAGCCGGCCGGCGCATCCTGCACTGTCACGGCGGCGACGTCCTCCTCGTTATGCAGCAGCGGCGCCAGCTCCAGGTCCGCAGGGCTGTTCGCTGCTGCAGCGTCAAGCTCAGGGCCTGGCGGGCCAGGGCGGTCCGAGGGCAACGCCGGCGGCGCAATCGGCACTTCTGCTGCGAGGAACCCGCCGCCCTGCACCGCCGCCGCAGCGCCTCAGCCTGCTTGCCGCAACCGAGAGCATATCAGCAAGGTAGAGCTCGCGTGAGGACCGGTCGAGCGAGCGGGGAATCACCAAGGCGACGCCGAAAGCTGAGGGGCTGGACTGCCAGCGCCAGGTGCACGCCTCGCGCGTCCTGTCGCTCCACAGCTGCGCGAAGCGCAGCGCGCCGGACGCAAACGTGCCCGGCGCCAGGGTCATGGCGCCACGGCTCCCTCACGTCCGGCAAGCACGCCGGAGCTCACATCCAGCCAATGGCCTCAAAGGCAGGCCGCAGGCGTACAATGCGCCTCGCCGCTGAGCTGACAAGGAAGTACAGCACCTGCGCACACCCCTGTCCTTGAAACCTTTCTTACTAGATGGTGCGCCAGGAGCAGTCAGCAGGGAAGCGGACAGGCGCACGGCGTCCATAATCATCCACTTAAACCAGGGTTGAAACTCCTGCAGGTGCGCTCACCCAGTCAGGATTGCCAAATAAGCTGGGCCATGACCATGCATGACCATGCACTTTTCCTGCTCGCGCACCTGCAAGACCCAGGAGAGGCTACGTACGATGGCGGCTCTCAAGCGATGCCACAGTATGCACAGGCGCCACAGGAGGACATCCATGCACCCCCAGCAGCGCTCTGCCAGACCAGTGGTCGCTGATGGGCTGCAGTGCAGTCTTCCGTGATGATATGTATGAGGGCGGCCTCGTAGTCGAGCGTTGATACTTGCTCACCTAGTTACAGCTCTCGAGCAAGGGTTCGAGAGATGGGCTAAACCCTTTCCTATCGGACGAGCAGAGTCCTTAAGGACCTTAGAAGCAACCATCGACAGACATCTCACACACAGAAATCTTCGTACACAGACAAAAAGTAAAATGGTGAGCTCTCTGATGCAGACCTCCTCGATGGCTCTGGCCAACCGCGCTCCGTTCACCTCGCGCCCGGTGCCGTGCCGCGCTGTGGCGCCGCAGCGGACCCGCGTTGTGGCGGCTGCCTCGCAGGTGGGCTGCTGGCCCGAGCCGCGTGCTCTTGACGCCCAGGGGGGCCGGGGAGTGCATTCTCTGAGGGACAGCTCGCCCCGCCACGTCGGGATGTGGACCTGCAGTGCTTGGCCGGCCATCCGCTCTGGCGAGCAAGGCCGTGCGGAACAACACACTGCCGCCATAGAGCTGCCTACCTTCGGGCAATACACACGTGGGGCATTGCTGCTGCCAGGGCTACCCCCCTTCTTGTTTTAGGAGCCATGGCTGGTCGCGTGTGTGTGATGGGGAAGCAGGTGTGCTGGGGGTGCGCAATGGAGGCTGGGCCTTGCGCCCATTGGCACATGGACCTTGCATGCACGCGCGATCAAGCTCAGCGTCGCGCGCTGAGTGCGCTGGTGCCCTTGCGCAGGAGGACAAGGACTGGAAGCCTGAGCAGGTGCGGTCTGCTGCGTCGATGTTATGCCGCAGCTGACTTGGCTCCTGCTTGCGTGCAAGGTTCACGCATACTAGCACCTGCGATCTGACTCCCTCTGTGGTGCAGGCGCCCAGCAAGGCGATCATGCGCGCTGTTGGTGCCCTGGCTGCCGCGCAGCTGGTCTTCCTGCCTGCCGCCGGTGCGGATTTGCACAGAAAGGGTTGGAGATAAGTCTTCACTCTGCGTGCACTCAGGGCACCTTACGCGCCTGCTCACCGTGCACGGCGCGGCGCAGCAGCAGCTGCGCGCCGTGCGCCACGGCTGTGTCAGCCAGCGTAACTGCAACGCGTGCCTAGAAGCTGCAGCGGCGCTTGCGTGACCGGGCATGCCTGAAGCGACCCAAGGAGCGGCAGGCGGACGTGAGTGCTTCATCCGCTCAGGCAGCGCACGCAATGGCGGCAGCTCTACCCAGCGTTGCGGTGGTCGAGTTTGCTTAGGCAGCCTACGCAGTGGCAGAAGCTTGACTTGGTTGTAACGGTGGTGGTGGTGGGCCGATAGGCGCGGGCGGCATCAAGGACCTGCTGCCGGACACCGTCACGAGCGGGGCTGCGCGGGAGGCCGCCAACGAGCGCACCAGCGACGCGCCCTCCTTCCGGGACGTGGGCGACTCGCTGAAGACCACGCTCGGCACGTCGAGCGACCCCAAGGACATCGGCCGCGCGATCGACAACAACACCCCGGGTGTGCTTTGCGCAGGCTGCCAGCGCTCGGCATGATGTTACTCCGTTGCGTGCGAAGGCTCTCCAATATGCAACAGCTGACAAAGGCACAGACAGGCAGCGCCGCACGACACTGCTGCAGGCCGCTTGCATAGGTTGCATAGAAGCATCCAGGGTGCTATAGTACCAGTGAATTAAGGCTGTGCCTTTGTGACTCGCACTCTTGTTGTCTCATATAGAGCAACAAACTGCGTGTGCTCGGCAGACGGCCCGGACCTGACGAAGAACCCGAAGGACCTGGCCGACGACGCCAAGGCGGGCGCCAACAAGCTGGTGCGCCCGCGCGTGTGATATGGGGCGCTGCGTGTCTCAGCGCGTTTTCTGGAGCACAGCACGCATCCTGTATCGTTGCGGCTGGCGTGCGGCTGTACAAGGATGCGGTGTGGGCGGGCTGCACGACAGGCACATGCGGCACCACTTCATGTGGGCACAACATGAGAGTCGTGTCATTTTCGGCATCTCTTTTCGGTGTGATCGACCATATACGGACGACGCACTGCACGATCATGTGCTGTTTTGTGCGCCCTATCTGCATGATTGTTTGCAACATCTCACCCCTGATACACGCTCCAAGCGACGCGCAGTTCAACAAGGTCCAGAACGCGGCGCCGGACCTGTCGGCGGTGAACGAGCCGCTGACGGACAGCACCGGGCTGCCCAACCCCTTCGACAAGGGCTCCGGCGGCATCCCGCGCGCGTCTGACATCACTGAGCTGGCTGCTCGCGCGAAGAAGGAGGTGCGTGGTTTGCCCGGCAGTGGTCAATGTTAAAGCTGATGCATGTATTTGCCAAAGATTCACATGCCCATGGCATGCCCACGCAGTAAGCTTTCTTGTTCGTACCATACGCTGTTGCACTGGGACAGGCGCCAATCATGGAAGCTGTGCTATGTAACCAAGGCGTGGACATGTGTGACTTGCAATGATGTTAATGGGCTGGTGAGGTTGCTTGCATGACAGATGCATGAGGCCCAGCCTCCAGCTTAAGAGCGGTAATTTTGGGTAAAAAGGATGTGGTTCCTTCACCGCAGCTTGCGCTGACAGCGCTACATAACCTGCATGCTGGATGCTCACGCTGCCAGTGCTCTCTGCTGTGCAGTTCGCACGCCAATGACGCTATGTTTGGCCTCCAGGCCGGCGCCTCGCTGGGCGGCGACGTGGCCAAGAACGCGCCGGACGCCGGCGACGTGAAGAACGCGGGCGCCAACGTGGCGGACAAGGTGCGCACGCTTTTGGCAAATCCTCTAGGTCTTTAGGCTTTTGCCGGCGACGTGAAGAACGCTGGCGCCAAAGTGGTGGACAAGGTACGCGTGCGCGGTTGGCAAACCCTATAGGTCTGCTAGGCTTTTGCCTGCACACCTTGAGCAGCATGAGTTGCTCGCTACCAGCTGCAGCGCGCTGCCGCGCGCGCGCGCTAGTGCGTTGCCTCTCGCAAACTTGCTGTGCATTGTTCCTTGCATTTATGCTGTCACAGCCTGCCTCACAACGGCTGACCCGCTCGCCTTGTTGTTCACAATGTACTTGGTGTGCGTGTATTGCAGGCAAGCCACAGATCTTGAGGTTGCCTGTGCTGCAGGACTTGTACAGCACCAGGGAACGCTGTGTGTTAAGAGGTGTGGAAGCTGTTGCGCAGGCGAAGGGCGCCGTGTCGAAGGTGCAGAGCGCAGTCGGCGACAACGCGGGCCTGCCCAGCCCGCAGGAGGCGGCCGACAAGCTGAAGGGCAAGGTGGACGAGGTCGGCCGCAACGTGCAGGGCGCCGGCAGCAACAACCCGCTCAGCGGCAACGTCCCCAGCCCGCAGGAGGTGCGCGCGTGGACATTTGGCGCGGTGATTGGCTCATTTCCAGTGTTTGCATGGACAGTATGCCTGGCCTGTTAGGACGGTGCGCAGTCGGGACTGTATACAGGTTTGGTCTGAAATTGGGTGCTGAGACAAGTGGGTGTATCGCAGGCCGGCGACAAGCTGAAGGGCAAGGCCAATGAGGCCGGCCGCAAGGCGCAGAACGCTGTGGGCAACACCTCCCAGCTGCCCAGCCCGCAGGACGTGCGCCACAGCCACCGCCAGGAATATTTGATTGGGCTGTGCGGTGTGGTTCTAAAAGCCCTGAGTGACAATTCGCCAAGTCACCTGCTCGCATCTCGTGTCTCCCATGGCTAATTGCGATCAAACCTTACCGGCGTGGCTGATGTGCCGCGACAGCTGGCTGACAAGGCCAAGGACGCGGTGAGCGGCTTCGGCAGCGGCGGCGGCGGCGGCGGCGCGGTAGGCCCCTCAGTTCCGCATTGTTGTATCATTATCATATGCTGATGTTTGTGCCTGAGCATATGCACTGGCCTCTTGGTCAAAGTTAGCACAACGCTGGTAGTTATGCTAAAGTGTGGAAAGCTGAGAAGCCAACCCTGGTGCGGTGCACATGATGCAGGTCGGCCAGAACCTGCAGAGCAAGGCCGGCGACATCAAGGACAAGGTGCGCCTGAAATTTGTGGAAGAGGCTCAAGGAGCTACATGGAAGCCAGCATCGGTTCCTGAAGCACAGCGCCTTGCGATGTCATGCGGGACATGCGTCGAGGCATTTGCCGTGCTACCTTGCTGTGCAATGCATGCTCTGTGCGTAGTGGACGCGTGCCAGCTGGGGCGAGTGGGGCTGTTTGCTGCGCAGGCGGCCCAGTTCCCGGGCGCCTCCACGGCTGAGGGCAAGGGCAACGCCGCTGGCGGCCCGTCCGAGGTACGGCTGTGCTGAAGACATGATTGGTCTGAAAGACGACCCAACTACCTGCTCCATACATGTACCTGTTGTTCATTAGGAATGCATTGTGGCTTGTTCAGTGGCGACGGCTGAGCAGTCGAGCCTAATCTCGCGATTAGGTTTCGTATGTGTGCATGAACATGCATGATGGACTGTCGGCTGGTGCTCACAGAGCTCACTGAATCAGCGAATGCAGTGTCTGAAAGATCAGTTCAGCTGATGTTGCACTGCCTGCAAGCGCGCAGATCGCAGACAAGATGTCGGAGTTCAAGTCCAAGGTGCGGGCGATACGCTTGCCTGATAACTGGGAGGGGATGGGTGTACGGTCGTGCTAGGGTTGATGAGCATGCGAGCTTCATTTGCGCTAAACAAGTGCGCAAGGGATAGGTGGAGCGACTTCAAAGGCATGAATGTAGAGTGTGATGCTGACAGATGCTGTGTCGCGTGCAGGTTAAGAGCAACAGCACCGGCGACCTGTCCGGGCTGCCCAGCCCGCAGGAGGCGGCCGACAAGCTGAAGGGCAAGGTCGACGAGGTCGGCCGCAACGTGCAGGGCGCCGGCAGCAACAACCCGCTCAGCGGCAATGTCCCCAGCCCGCAGGAGGTGCGCGTGTGGACAGCCGGCGTGGCGACAATGTACTCTGGAGTTTTGCTTTGATAATATGCCCGGCTGTGTCAGCATGGCGGACTGGAGACATCTATGCTCTCAGTTGGGGTACCGAGACAAACTGTTGGATCGCAGGCCGGCGACAAGCTGAAGGGCAAGGCCAACGAAGCTGGCCGCAAGGCGCAGAACGCTGTGGGCAACACCTCCCAGCTGCCGAGCCCGCAGGACGTGCGCCACAGCCACCGCCAGAAATGGTTGATTTAGCTGTGCGGTGTGTCTTGCAAAACCTGGTCGACAAGTTGCCGCCAACGCGTTATATCATCCGCCTGAGGAGTATGGCCGCAAGGCTGGAACTCAAAGGGAATAGACGAGGGCTCATACAAGAGTCGGAACGTGTGGTCTCATTCAAAACAACGCGCAAACCTTACCAATTCTTGACGTGAAGTTGAACTTAGGCGTGCTGTGTGTCCTGCAAAACCTGGTCGACAAGTTGCCAAGTGGCCTGCTCGCGTTTTCTGCTTCCCGTGGCTACTTGCAACCAAGTCTTACTGGCGTGGCTGGTGTGCCGCGACAGCTGGCTGACAAGGCCAAGGACGCGGTGAGCGGCTTCGGCAGCGGTGGCGGCGGCGGCGGCGCGGTGAGCCCGCAACTCCGCATTTCCTGTATCACGACATGGACGTTTGCGCCCGAGCATCTATACTGGCTCATTGGTCACCATCATTGTGATGCCTGGCAATCTCCTCGAAGTATTGGCTCTGGAGAAGTATGAATGTGGTGCCGTGGGTCATGCAGGTCGGCCAGAACCTGCAGAGCAAGGCCGGCGACATCAAGGACAAGGTGCGCCTGTATTCTGTGGAACAGCCCGTGATGAGGAACGTGGAAGCCACCGTGGGTGTGTTCAAGGCATATCGCCTTGCCACGTTGCTGTTGGAGGCATGCATTGACGCACACCACTTTCACCTTGCTGTGCGATGCATGCTCTATGTGTAGTGGATGCGTGCCAGCTGGGCCGATATTGAGGCTTTCTTGTGCGCAGGCGGCTCAGTTCCCAGGCGCCTCCACGGCTGAGGGCAAGGGCAACGCTGCTGGCGGCCCGTCTGAGGTACGGCTGTGCTGAAAACATGCTTGGTCTAGAAGGCCAGCCAAGTGCCTGCTCCACACATAAACTTGTTGACAGCAAGGAAGACTGCTTGACTTTCCTGTTGTGGCAACAGCTGAGCAGTTGAGCGTAAGTTTATTGATAGGTCCTGAGCGTGCACGGGTTCACATGAAGGTGTGACTGCTGGTGCTTTCGGAGCTCACATGAGTCAGCTATGCATGACATCTGAGATGTCAGTTGAGCTGATGATGCACTGCTTGCATGCACGCAGATTGCGGACAAGATGTCGGAGTTCAAGTCCAAGGTGCGGGGCGATACGCTTGCCTGATCACGGGGTTGGGATGGGTGTGAGGGTTTACAACATGCGAGGTATGTTTGCGCACTTGTGCCGTTGCGTGGTGCACAGGGTGGGTTGCGGTGATGCCAATTGTGACAGGGGATATTCACTACCTGGTCCAAGATGGAGCGCGGAATAGGTGGAGCGACTTCAAAGGCATGATTGTAAAGTGTGATGCTGACAGACGCTGTGTTGTGTGCAGGTTAAGAGCAACAGCACCGGTGACCTGTCCGGGCTGCCCAGCCCGCAGGAGGCGGCCGACAAGCTGAAGGGCAAGGTCGACGAGGTCGGCCGCAACGTGCAGGGCGCCGGCAGCAACAACCCGCTCAGTGGCAACGTCCCCAGCCCGCAGGAGGTGCGTTGCACGGGCACGTTAGGGCCGTACGTATTTCGCAGGATATGGCTGTGTGATGTGTGAGAGGCTGAGGCGCTGCTGCGCCGTCGTCTGCATGACACTGACAGTGTCATTTGGTGCAGGCCGGCGACAAGCTGAAGGGCAAGGCCAAAGAGGCTGGCCGCAAGGCGCAGAACGCCGTGGGCAACACCTCGCAGCTGCCCAGCCCGCAGGACGTGCGCCCCAGCTGCTATCAGAGTCTTGTTGGATATGGCTGTGCTACGTGTGTTCCAGCCCTGGTTAGCGAGCTTAAGTGCTTATACCAAGTTTGACATTCTCGGAGGAGTTGTGTCTTGGTACACCATGTGATGCGGGATCCTGCCAGAGGTCGTGAGGCAATGTATTCGCCTCGCGACCTTTGATCGCCAGTTGCGAGTGAGGCTGATGGGCTTGCTTGGTGTGCCGCGACAGCTGGCTGACAAGGCCAAGGACGCGGTGAGCGGCTTCGGCAGCGGCGGCGGCGGCGGTGGCGCAGTGAGCCCCTTGGCAGCGTGTTACTTATCATCATGTAACGTCTGTGCGCAGCACTTACAGCCGCTTGACAGTCTTGTAATGCGATGTCGCTTCTATGCAAGCATTGGCGTAACGTTACTATTGTTACGATACAATTTCAAGACAGTCAGTGCCAATCATGGGTGTGGTTGATGTGATGCAGGTCGGCCAGAACCTGCAGAGCAAGGCCGGTGACATCAAGGACAAGGTGCGCTTATGACGCATGGAACTGCGCTTGCTTTAGCAGCCTGAGTGCTTGTACGGGTTCTTGGCAGTGCTCACTTCCCTGCCATCTTGTTGTGCAATGCATGCGTCACGGCGCATTGCTTTGCCACCCAGCTGTGCAGTGCGCGCTCTGTACAACTAGGATCTGTGTCAGCTGGGATGAATGAGGCTGTTTGTTGTGCAGGCGGCCCAGTTCCCGGGCGCGTCCACGGCTGAGGGCAAGGGCAACGCCGCTGGCGGCCCGTCTGAGGTACGGCGATGCATGTGTTGCGCTTCTGACAGGGCCTGTAACCCCGATGTGTACCTGTACGTGTGATTGTAGTAGATACGAGTCTGACGATGGCCAGTCTGAAAGTGATGTTTGTATATTGGAGCATGCTGTTGCCAAGGACTCTCAGGCATGTGTTGGCCTGCACGTATTGACGCCTGCTGGTGGCTGTCAGCATGGTGAAGTATGCATGGATGGCATAGATGGGACGCACCTGATTGGCGGTATGCATTTTCTACCTGCCAGATCAGTGAAGTGCGAATAGCAAACACTGGCTCAGCTGATTGCCCTGCTTTTTTTGCGCGCAGATCGCAGACAAGATGTCGCAGTTGAAGTCCAAGGTGCGGGGCACTGCGTATCGGGCTCGGGCAAAGCCCTGCCAGGAAATGAGTGTGTGAGCGTGTGAGTGTGATAGATTTGTCTCCCCTTCTTGTGTTGTGTGAATTATGCGGTTATGCTCGCATGCTGATCACATGATGTGTCAGAGAGGCCCACTCTTGTGGCTGCAAGCAATGGCTTGGGGTGGAATGCTGATGCATACTGTGTCGCCTGCAGGTTCAGAGCAACAGCACCGGCGACCTGTCCGGGCTGCCCAGCCCGCAGGAGGCGGCCGACAAGCTGAAGGGCAAGGTCGACGAGGTCGGCCGCAACGTGCAGGGCGCCGGCAGCAACAACCCGCTCAGCGGCAACGTTCCCAGCCCGCAGGAGGTGCGTGCGTGCACAGCTGTTGCATTTTGGTACACCATCAAATTCTATCGTCATTTAAAGGCTTGCCTTGAGGTGAGCATGTCAGGACGATGTGCACTAAGGAATGTAAATATGTATGCTACGATGTGCAATCCCGAGACAAGCTGTTGCAATGCAGGCCGGCGACAAGCTGAAGGGCAAAGCCAACGAGGCCGGCCGCAAGGCGCAGAACGCCGTGGGCAACACCTCTCAGCTGCCTAGCCCGCAGGACGTGCGCGCCGCAGCCACCGTTGAAGGCGCCTTTCAGTTCCGCTCTGCACTGTGTTGCTTGTGGACCTGGGTCCACTCGTTGCAAGAACTTGCAAGGTGTTGTGGCAGAGCATGGTGTTTTGGACCGCAGCATGCGGAGTGGCTGTTGGCTTGCAGAGCTACATGGGGTGTGGTCTGACTGGCGTGGCTGGTGCGGCGCGGCAGCTGGCCGACAAGGCCAAGAGCGCGGTGAGCGGCGGCGGCGGCGGCGGCGGCGCGGTGAGCCCCACAAACTGCGGGACAGCAGCATCATGTGGTGGCTGGGTTGCAGTATCTATGCAGGCCAGTGGGGCAGTGGGCAATGTTTTGACCTGAGACTGGCCACCACCCCACAGCAGTGTAGGTTTAGGCCTGATCTTGGTGCGGCGGACGCGATGCAGGTCGGCCAGAACCTGCAGAGCAAGGCCGGCGACATCAAGGACAAGGTCCCGCCCTGCTTGCGTGCATAGACGCAATGCATTGGCAGCGTGCTGAACAGCGTCGTATTGAGCATGGCAGAGATACTGTCAAGCTCAGCCATCTTCTTTTGAGTTGGCGCACAAACAAGTAGTTGATGGAATCGGACTTGTTTGGTACATGTTCGCAATGGCACGTGGCATGTGCTCCCACCCCTCTCCCCCCTCTTGAAATGTGCGCGACCTGCAGGCGGCCCAGTTCCCGGGCGCGTCCACGGCAGAGGGCAAGGGCAACGCTGCTGGCGGCCCGTCTGAGGTGTGGGAGACGGCCTGCCTCTTGTTCTGCGTTTCCTCCTCTCTGCACCTGTGTATCAAAGCCAGCTGGACCCCAGTGTGTTGTTTCCTTCAAGAAGGGTTCCAGCTGTGCCCCGGCTGATGTCCTGGCAGACTGTGTGCACAGGCTCGCCAGTGGCCCCGCCTGCGCGCAGATCGCGGACAAGATGTCGCAGTTCAAGTCCAAGGTGCAGGGCAACGCGTGAGGCCTGGGCGGCAAGGTGGAGAGCGAGGGGGGGTACTGATTATGTTGCCCTTATTGCTCCGCCCGGCTGAGCGCTGGCGTGCCAGGGTGCCAGGCACGGGGGTGAGTCCTTGTGCGGCAAGTCACTGCAGAGTCCTTGTGCGGCGAGTATGTAGGGGCGCGGTGATCCCCGAGCCGGATTTTGGCGCGGTGTGCGTGTGGGGCCCCATCTGTGTGCGCGTCGGGCGAGTGTTGCGGTGATAGTGACTCTTGTTCCAATTTTTGCTGCGCTGTCGCGGCTGGCTGCAGGGCATTGGTTTTTGCAGGGCCCTGTGTTTTTGCAGGGCCCAGGACATGCTGCCCAGCTGTGCATGGCTGCTCGCGCAGCGGCGCGCTCTGCCCAAGAGCGGGGCGCGCAGAGCGTTAGGTTTGGCTGATGACTCATGCGTGTGCTGCATGCTGTGACGAGGCGTGGCGGAGTTGATGGACGAAGTAAAACAAGCATGGAATATGAGTAAACTTATACTATTTTAACTACTACTTCAAGCGAGCTCGAAGGATTTTTGAGTTGCTCAGAGCCCCTGTCAAGGTGCGCCTTAGGCCTTCCTTACAACACCATGACCGCTTACACACTTAATTATATATGATGCCAACAACAACATGGGTAGCTAGCCAAAGCCCATGAACGCCGTGCAAGTCGACCCTTGGACGCCTGCTCTCAGCTGCAGTAACGGGGTAGGGCACCTGAGCCAGTGCTGCCCAAGATGAAGCCATGCCCAGCCAGGCAGCGACCATGTGCAGCGCGGCAGCACGCCGACGCCCGCCACACTCACTCACTTTAGCAGGCTGCGCACAATGGACTTCACATTGAGCTTGGTGAGGTCCACGTAGGTCTGCCCACAGCCCACAAACATGATGGGCGCGCCGGAGCTGTACACCATGGACAGCGCCGCGCCCACCTGGCCGCGCAGGCACCATTGGCTGATGACGAACTGCGACAGCATGCATGCTGTTTGCTTGTGAGGCAGCAGTGCAGTGCAGTCCCAACATGCGCCATGATCTCATTATCAGCAATGTTTCTACCTACATATGACGATGCGGGCCGGGCATCGCGCAACAGACAGCACGCATACCAAGTTGACACGCTTGCAATTGCACTGCCAGTCCTTTGTTGCACACAGCCAGGGCACCGTAACTAAGCACGCAAGTAGACTCCACAACACGTGCTCCACAGCACCTGTGGCTGGGGCAAGCGGGGCGCGCCTTGTCGTCGATGGTGTCGAACTTGGTGAGCAGGATGCCGTCGATGGTGTGCGCCTGCGCCTGCAACACCCGCGCGACCCTGCCCTCAGCGAGCGCCTGCCCAACATAGCACGCCGGGCGCTCAGCGCCTGCGGGCGCGCTGCTGCGCGGCGCGCTGCTTGCATGCAGCACAGCGCCGGTGGCGCTTCCAGGGACCGCAGCCGCTCCAAGACAAAGGCCGGCCGTGCAGCCTGCAGGTCGGCGCGGCGGCTGTGGCATCCAGGCGACAGACTCGCGAAGCCAGCGCTGCCCTGAGACCCTGGGCACACCCTTAACAGACAGTGGGCAGACCCTAAGCAGGCCCAAAAAGCCCCGCGAGCGCCGCGGCGCGGCGCGCCTGGTTGCGCGCGAGGTCGGTGAGGCGGCGGTTGAACTTGGTCAGCTGGTCCACCGCGTCGTTGCCGACCAGCGCCTCACCGACGAACAGCACCAGGTCCGGCTCGTTCTTCGCAATCAGCGACGACAGCGCGCGCATCAGCGGCTCGTTGTCCTGCATGCGCCCTAGCACGCGCGCCGCAGCGGCTTGAGAGCGGTGCTCGCACGGCCATGGAAGCAAAGCGGTTTTTGAGTCCGTGCGCGCGCCCGCCCTGGCCATGTGCCTGCTGCACGGCGTTCCCTGACAAACCGTGCAGCTTTTCTACAGTCGCCTAGATGGGCACCACAGGTCTACGGTCGCGTCGACTTGGGACAATGGCGGATGCGCATGCGGCAGTGCGTTGCGCCCTGGCTGCGGCCCGTGACTGGCGGGGAGCGGGCGTCCTGCCGAGGCCGGCGCCGCACCGGCCGTGTCGACGAGCAGGACGTCGGTGGACGCGCGCGCGGCGGCGCGCTGCGCCTCGTACGCGACGTTGGCCGGGTCCTTCTCGTAGCCGCGCTCGTACAGCGGCACGCCCAGGCGCGCGCAGTGCGTCTTCAGCTGCTCCACCGCGCCGCTGCGGAACGTGTCGCACGCGGCGATCATCACCTGCGCGGTCGCGCCGAAGCTCAGGCGTCAGGTCATCAACCCAAATACTTGGTCAGCCGGCGTGCGTCTTCGACTGCTCCACCACGCCGCCGCGGAACGTGTTGCACGAAGGGGTCATCATGTGCTGCGCCGCCCTAACCCTAACCCTGGCCAGCAGACAGGCCGCATGGGTGCAACATCCAGAACCTTTGCCGGCACTCCTTGCGGACTGCGCCACCACCCACGGTTCCAGACACAACGGGAGCGGGGCGAGCGACCGGGAGCGCGCCGACACGCCGTTCTGCAGCAGCCAGTACGCGACCTTGGCCAGGTTGGTGGACTTGCCGACGCCGTTGACGCCGACAAACACGATCGTGTACGGCCGCCCGCGCGCCTTGGCCTCGCGCACCTGCGCGCGCGCGCCAGGCGCATTGAGGCCCGCGCTCAGCCATCGCGACAGGCCGCCGATAAGGTTTTGCACGCGCGCACTGCACCTGCAGACCTCGCGCGGCCTGCACAAGTCGCGCATGCCCCCGGTGCCTAGTAGTAGCCCTAGCGGGCATCTCTGGGCATCTTGAGGGATATGCCGCCGTGGCGAGCCAGACACCGCAGACAGCCTTGGTCACATGACAAGTCGGCCGAACACAGCACCCGCGACCGCACAAGTGCCTGCCACGAGCGCTCCGACAAGCCCCTTGCCGTCTGTCAGCAGACGCGCACCGCGCGGTGCAGGGCGGGCGCGCCACAGGGCGCAGCGGCCCGCCCGAGAGCCGCGGCAGCGCGCCCCACCATGCCGGGCCGGACCGCCGTCGAGCGCGCGCACCTCGCGCAGCACGTCGATCGAGCGGCGCGGCGTGAGGATGCGGTGCAGCGCCTCCTCGACCGCCGCGCGCACGGCGGTGCCGATGCGCGTGAAGCTGGCCAGGCGGCGGCCCTCCAGGTTGGCAGCCACCGACTCGCACACCCTGGCCGCAGGGGCCCCGCCCTGTCAGAGCCCTATCGCCTCGAGGCGAAGGCAGCCGGCCCAGATGGTCGTTCCAGGTAAGTAACCACTGCTTGTCAGACCAAACAAATGGGGTGAGCAGACGGATGGCCTCTGGCCCTTGCGGCACGGTGCTTCCGCCACAGCCCGGCAGCTCCTGAGCGCGCTGCAAGGCGCTGCAAGGCGCAAGGGCAGGGGGCAGCGGCATCAGGCGCGGCGGCCCGCACTTCTCGGCGATCTCCTCGGCCACGTTGCGCTCCATGAGCTTGCGCTTGAGCTGCGCGAGCGCGCCCGCGATGTCCTCGCGCGTCAGCGCCGCCGTGCCGACCACGCTCACGCCCAGGCTGCGCACGAACGCGCCCAGCAGCCCGCCGCCCGCCTTGGCCTTGCCTGCGCGCCGTTGCACACGGAGCGCCTTCACGCACCGCCGACGCGCCGACCGCGGCTACGTCCGGGCTGCATGCGCGCGCGCCGGAGCGCGCCGCGCCGCAGTCTGGCCGTGTCGGCCTGGTAAGGCACTGTGCCTGAGCTGCCTCTGCCCCACGCTGGGTGCAGCGTGCAACTGCATGGCACGCCCCTAAAAAAAGCCCGCCTCGCACTGCTCGTGGTCAGGCCAGAAGCCACGGCGTGAGGAGCGCTGCTCAAACCTCCGCGCGAGCTGAGCAGGGCACCTCCGTGCAGGGAACAGCGGCAGCGCTCGGGCAGGCGCCGAGACGCCCGTGGCCGGCGCACCTGGCGCGGCAGCGGCGGCCGTGCCGGCCGCGCCGCCTGCCGCGGCCTCCTCCTCCTCCTCCTCGTCTTCTTCCTCTTCCTCCTCGACTTCCTCGTCCACGTCCACGCGCGACTTGGCGGTCAGGTCGACGGTGGGCGCGCCGGCGCCGGCCGCGCCGCCGCCGTCGGAGTCGCCGGACGTGCCCTCCGGCTGCTCGCTGAAGTCGAGCGCCTCGCCCTCGCTGCTGCTGTCCCACTTGCGCGCGACCTGCGCGCGCGCGGCGCGCCCGTCGGCGCGCGCCAGCGGCACGGCAACCCTAATCGTAACCCGGCGCGCCGGCCGCGGTGCTGCATCCGGCCGCGCCGCCGCCGGCGCCCCCCGCTGGCAGACCTGCCACGCGTGGCGATGCGGCTGTGGCAACAGCGAAGCAGCTTCGGCAGTAGTGACGTGGCGTTGCCGCGGGCGCGCCACCCGCGGCCCCGTCATGGTGCAGGGCCAGGATGCTTGGTCAGCCGGCGGAAGTGGCGCCTCCCTCGACACCAGGCGCTCCGCAGCTGTCTCGTCGCCTTGAGGAAGCTCGAGTCAGACACAATAATATAATACCGCGCGGTGGGAGGTGAGCAGGGCCGGCGCGCTACGATCGGCAGTTGTGGTGATGACGCAGTGCCAAAAATAGCCTCCAAGATACCGCACACCCAGGCATCAGCGACATCGCGAGCGCAGCATCCCGGGACGTCCATCACCGCCGCGCGGCTCACCCGCGGGCCACTCCTTGCCTGCCTCTGCTCATCAACTTGGACATGCAACAAGCAGGGCTGCTCATCAACGTGGACGTGTATCAAGCAGGGCAACCACGCCAGGGTATCAAAAGGGTATTAATAGCTGGCGCACGCCTTGCTGGGCTTGGCCTTCTCGTCCGCCTTGGCCGGCTTTTTCTCCGGCGCGCCCTTGCGCGCGGCGCCCTTGCGCGCGCCCGGGCCCGCCGGCGGCCGCTTGGCCAGCTTGCCGATCTTGCTGCGGTCGAAGGCGCCCCCGGGCGCGCCGGCGCCGTCCTCGCCCGCGCCGCCGCCGGCGCCGCCCGCGCCGTCCGCCACGGCAGCTACGTGCGCCGCGCCGGAGTGGTGCGGCTTCTCCGGACCCTGGCCGGCCGGGCGCAGCCCGTTGCGCGCGCCGTCGCTTCCGTCGTCGTCGTCGCTGGACTTGGCGCTGAAGCGTTGATCGCTCCCCGCCTGCGTCTTGTCGCCGGCCTGCGGTGGCAGGTGAGGGGCCGGTTGGTCGACGGCCAAACGTAGAGCACAGCTAACATTGCTGTGAGGCAAGCGGCGCCAGTCCGGCAGGCTGGCATGCGCTGTCGCCTACAGACAACATAAGCCTACAGACAATGTAAGTGGGCCGATATCCACTAAGAGCGGACTGGCTCATGCGCATTTGTTGAACGCACACCTTTCCCACTTACATGAGCTTGCTGTAACGAAAAGGGTACCCAGGGGTAGGTTACGATGATGAGGTGCAAGAGCAGCAAGTTTCTTGCTAAGCATGCACAACAACAGGCACCCCACTTGGCGGCGCCAGGAGAGCGACCGGCAGCGACAGGGCTTGCAGGGCTCGGCTGCAGAGCACGCCTGTCCTACGCTTTGCGCAAGGACGCGGGCAACGGCCGGGAGCTGTGCACTGCAGCGCTGGCAGGGCGCGCCTTCCTGGGGGCGAGCGCGCGCGGCGGCGCCTCGCCGCCGCGCTTGCCCGCGGTGCCGGCCTCCGCCTCCGCCAGCGCCGCCGCAAAAGAGTCCGCAAACGCCGGGTACTCCGCCACGCGCGGCTGGTACTGCGAGTCAGTGCGGCCACCGGTCAGGCGGGCGCGCCATAGGGCAGAGTAGGGTATGCCAACCCTACCCCTGTACCCCACGTCGACGCGGGGCAGCAGCCGCCCCTAGACAATCGGATGCTCCATACAGTGCTTGTCGGCGGCTGGCGCAGACTCAGTCCCCTATCTCACCACACTCCTTCACCCCACGGCGCGTCGGCAGCACAGACCCGGCGCGCCCCGGCACCTGACGCGCGAACTGGCAGGCCCCTGGGCGGCTGCCGGTGGCGCCTGGCTCTCATGGCTTGCATGCTCTAGCGTACCCTATCCTGCGCTCCTGCGCACCTGCGCGGCGAAGTCGGCCTTGAGGCGCTCCAGCAGCGCGTCCACGTACAGCAGCTTGAGCGCGCGCTGGTACACCGCCACGAACACCAGGCCCAGGCCCTGCGCCGCGGCGCGCCCCCGGCCTCGCGGCGGGACGCGGGCGCCGCGCCTCTGGCGCGCGTGGGGCTGCCTCCCCGCGCGCGCGCCCCGCCACGCCCCCGCGCCCGTAGAAGGCGCTGGCCGGCCCTCACCGCGCGCGGCAGCGCCGCCTGGCCCTCACCGCGCGCGGCAGCGCCGCCTGGCCCTCACCGCGAGGCTCAGGCCTTTCAGACTGTGCTGTTGGCATGCGCGCCAGTGACCGCCCCCTCCCGAGAGACCACACACATGCCCTCCGCACTCTCCAAAGAGAGTCCAGCCCTCGCAGCGTGTATGTTCAGCTGCTGTGTCAGCCGGGCGCCTGTGCAGCGCCGCCAGCGCCGCGACCTTTGGGGTCAGGCCCCGCCTTCGCCTGGACCCACGACCCACACGCCGCTCGCGCTTGCACCCGGCTACAGACGCGCTCTCCTGTGCGCTGTGCGCCGACGCTCGGCGTGCGCCTCGCGCAGTAGTAGGCGCCCCTCTCCCTTCTGGGTGCACTACTGGTTCAAGCGACCGTGGAGCGGCACATCCTCTGTGCAACCTCTATGCACGCTGCCGCGTACTCGCACAAAGCAAGTGCGCACGTTGTGCAGCGTCCACTTGAGCGTGTACGCAGCGCCGCTGGGCGGCGTGTAGCTGAAGCTGGCCTCGCCGGAGCGCTCCTCCAGCAGGCAGGTGCGGATCAGCGCGTCCACGGGCAGCCCGCGCAGCGCGGCCATCTGCCACGTCCACAGCAGGGCGCCGCCCTTGGTAAAGATGCACACCTGGCGCCCGCGCGAGCGCGTCGGCTGGTGCGGTAGCTGGCAGCTGACTTTGCAACAAGCAAGAGCAGGCTGCAGCCCGCCGGACCACAGGTGCACATAGTCACACTGCGCGGACGCAGCTGGCAGGGGCGCACATAGTCGAGCATGGCGCGCGCCGCCTGCCTGTGACCCCCGCGCCTGCGACCCCAGCAGCGGCCGCTCAGGCGCAGGGCGCAGCATGCAGCAAGGTGATTGGCACCCGACAAGCGCGCTGCCTCGCAGCTGTGCCGTCAGCACGGCTTGTCAGGCCATGCGAAGCACTGTGTGGGACAGGGCGCTGCAAGAGGAACAGATCACTGCGAGCCGGTGCCGACCAAGGAGAGAACGGGGTGCCACACCTGTGCTCACTCAGATGCTGCCCCCGAGGAGCTCTGGCACTGCGATCTGCACTACTCCGCTCCTTGCACTGCCCGGCGCCTATGACTTAACCCCACGGCACGGGAGGAAGCAAGGAAGAAGTGAAGAAGAACGCCTAAAAAAAACCTTCTTGCACTGGAGTGGCCTCACCCTTAAGTGGCCTCACCACTCAGGGAGTGGGTGCCAGGGCAGCAGCTTTCAGCCAAGCAGGCAGTGCGTGTCAAGACAGGCGGTGCCAGGCGGCACTGCGACCCGGGTGCGACAAGGTGAGCAAGCAGTCCACTGTTACACACGCCAGAGACACTGCCAGCACGTACGCTCTCTTCCCCACGCCTGACAGGCTGTCAGTGGGCGCTGCCGTCTCCTCACGCCTTGGCGCTCCCGCCCCAGCAGCACCTCTCGCGGCACGCGCATTGAGTTCCCGCATGACTGCATGCATCCTGCACAGCTGCCAAAGCTGCAAAATTGCTCGCAGTTCCCCACCCTGCTGCTCGAGCACGCCCCGACATGCACATCACCCTACATGAACCCCAAAGCACGTACAGACCAGGCGCGCGGCATGCAAGCACAGGCTGTTCCTACAGACCCCCAAGCCCGACGCGGCCCCCCAACGCAGCCCCTCATGCAGCAGTGCCCCAGCCCCGACTGCCTCAGGCCACTGTTGCCCCGCTGTCGCGCCGCTGCACTGCGCTCCAGAGCGGCGGACGCGCCGTCCGCCCGCAGGCTGGCAACAGCCCCGCTTACGCACCGCGTTGTGCGCTGTGGCCTGCAGCGGCAGCAGCCCGAGCCAGTGGAGTGCTGTGCACCGCGCCGCCCTCAGAGCGCCACTCAGTCGTGACGTGCGCACATGGGCATGTGCGCAGGCGCTGGCTGCATATGCCGCACCGCCGCGCTGCTACACACACACGTCCGCACTCGCAACGACACATGCCATATGACACGGCGCCCAGCCCTCACTGCGACACGCCGGTCGCAAGCACGGTCCGCACGTCACTTAGCGCCCGGCTTGGCAGCGCCGCGATACAACGCAGCCAGGTGTACCGGAGCTGCGCTGCACGTGCCGCCTGGCTGCCCGCAGCAGCTCCCAGGCACCGTGTAGGAGCAGGTCTTCAGGTGAGTCAGCCCACAGCCGGCGCTGCCGCCATGCCGGGCTGCGCATAGTACGGCTGCGGCGCCGCGGTGGGGTAGCCGCCGCCAGGCATGCCCGGGCCGCCGGGCCCGCCGCCACCCTGGCCGCCCCGCCCGTGCCCGCTCCGCCCGCCCCTTCGCCCGCCGCCCCGCGGCCCGTATGGCCCGCCGCCGCCGCCGCCGCCGCCGCCGCCGCCGCCGTAGTGGCCGGCGCTGTTTGGCGGGCCGCCGCTGCCGGCCCGGGCGCTCGGTTCGCTGCCGCCCGCGGGGGGTGCGTCCGGGCCGTTCGGCATGGCAGGGTTCGACGTGCTGTTAGGGTATGTGCCGCCCATGGGCCCGGGCGCCTGCGCGCCCATCGGCCCGATCGGCTGCACCGGGGCGCCGCGCGGGCCGCCCACGGGGGCCTGCGGGGGCCCGCCCCGCCCGCGCGGCCGCCCGCCGCCGCGGCCTTCGCCCTCGCGCGGCGCGCGCGAGCGCGGGTTGTCGTAGGAACCCCAGCCGCCATAGCCGCCCCCGGGCGCGCGCGGCGCGGCGCCCGGGCCGTCCATCGCGCCGCCGCCGCGGCCGCCGCCGCCGCCCGCCGCTTCGCCTATCGGCCCAAAGTTTCCATGCGCAGCCTCCAGCGGCGCCTCCTGCGGGCGCGCGGCCGCCGGCGCCTGCGCCCAGCACAGCCTTGGTACGCGCCTGCGATGCGCGGCGCTGTGTGCCGGAGGCGCATGGTCTGCGGCGCCCCGGAGCCATGCAGCTGCGCACGCAGGCGCGCTGGCGGCGCAGCGGGTGATGCAGCAATAGCAATCACTGTGGCTCAGGGGCACAGCGGATTCACCTCCATGCGTCCACAGGCAGCTGCCTCTGCGCGGCCAGACCTCGCAAACAGCGCTGCAAAAGGCGTGGCCGTCTGCAGGGCGCCCGCCCAGGCGCCCAGCGGGGCAGGGCCGCGGCCGCCCGGGCGCGCCTGCGCGGGCGCCGCAGGCGGCGCGGGCGCCTGCGGCTGCGACGCAGGCTCGCTGTGCGGCGGCATGTGCGTGTGCGCGCCGAGCGCGGCGTGCGCATGCGCCGCCGCGTCCAGGCCGCCCAGGCCCAGCGCTGACGGCCCGGCGCTGGCGGCGGGGGGCCCCAGGTCGCCCGTGCCGGCCGCCGGCTCGCCCGCCGCCGCGTCGCCCGGCGCGAGCGAGCCAAACTGCAGGCTGGCGCCAAAGTGCAGCCCGGCCGCCGCGCCGCCGCCGCCGCCGCCGCCGCTGCCATAGTACGGCGCGGCCATGCCGCCGTTTGGCAGGCCGGCGAGGCCGGAGGGCATGGCGGCGGCGTGCGCCATGCCGGCGTTAGGGTCAGGGTTGCCCAGCCCGGCGCCGCCCGCGTGGTAATCGCCCGCCGCGCCCGGGTGCTGGAACAGCGGGTAGTCGCGCGGCAGCGCGCCGGGCGCGCCCGCGCCCGGCTGCGGCGTCGGCGGCATCAGCGCGCCCGCCGCGTAGCCGCTCGAGAACGGCGCGTCGGCGCCCAGCACGCCCGCCTGCGCGTGCGCGCAGCATTTCCGCCGCGACCGCACAGCGCACTGGTGCCGCCTGCGCTGGGCCTGACAGCTGGGCTGTGGCGCACGGTGACACGCCTGTGCAGTCCCAGGTCGGCTCGGTGGGCCATCGACTGCGTGTGCCGTAACATAGCTGCGACAGCGGCTTCAGCGGCCAGAGGCAGGCGCGCGCGGGCGGGGCGCGCGCACCGCGGGCGCGCCCAGGTGGCCGCTGCCGGGCAGGCCCGGCAGCGGGTAGGCGCCCGGGTTGCGCGCGTCCAGCGCGCGCTTGGCGGCCTCGAGCGCCGCCGCGCCCGAGTCCTCCTGCGCATGCCGCGCCAGCGCTCCGCAGCAGCCCGACAGCAGGAGCGGCGTGCACGCGGCCCCAGGCTGACCGCCCGCTGGCAGCGTTCATTGCCTCAAAGACAGGCACGGGGGGCCCCAGGGCGCAGTGCAGTGCAGCAAGAGCAATCCAGCTGCACGGCTGCGGAGATGCACGCCCCACTGCGGCGTCCCGGCCATGCTCAGCAGGCAGCAGGGAAGGGACCTGCGCGGGCGGCCGTGCGACGATCTGCGGCACGGCCTCCTGGTACTCGTCCAGCGCCAGCACGCGCTCCAGACGCTCCAGCACGTGCGCCGCTGCGCGCGGCGCCCCTCCTCAACTCGGCCCCAAGCTATATGGTGGTTAGGATTAGTGTCAGGGGTCAGCACCAGCACGCGCTCCAGGCGCTCCACCACGCGCGCTGCGCTCGCGCGCGCGCCCTGGCCCAAGCGCGTCAGCAGGCGCGAGCGGGCGCCGCGCGCACCGGAGGCGCTGAGCGGCGGCACGACCTCGTCGCGCGCGAAGACGAACTTGAGCGCCAGCTCCTGGCACTTGCCGAGTGCGTTCTGCGTAGGGCGCGGCACAGCAACCCTACCCTTCAGTCCGTGATGGGGACGACCAGGTAGCACAGCGCAGCACCAGCACCACTCTTGGACAGTTTCTTGCTTCAATTTGCCTACAAAAGCACAAGTATGCAAAAGCACCGATGCTTATATGATGATTGTGTGGGGCAACCCCGCTGCCCTTTCAGATAGTGACCCTGATCGCCGGTGCGGACACGATCTCGCATTTGCCCGATCCGGGACATGTCTCGCAGTCGTTCAGGCGAGCGGCCACTCAGCTGCAGCAGCCCTTGCTCACATGCCCATGAGCACAGCGCCGAGGCGCTGTGCCAATCGCACCTTGTGCGCAATGGCCTGCCCCTCGGGCCGCTGCATCACGGACCTGCCGTACTCAGAGATGTCCAGCAGGTCCGCCTCCGTCAGCGCCTCGCCCTGTCCAAGGTAACACAGGGGGGCGTTGGGCCTGTGGGGTGGGGTACGATTAAGGTAGGGTTCGGAGAGGAGCAGAGGCCCAGGCACGCGGCAGGAGCGCATGCCCGCGCCGGCGGCGCGACCCGCAGCAACAGCCGCCGGGGCTTTGCAGGGTGTCACCTGCCCGCCCTGCGACTCGGCGCTGCGCTGGTCGTAGGTCACGCAGGCGGTGCGCTCCAGGCCCGGGATCTCCGTGCCGTTGTCCATGAACATCTGCGCGGCGCCCGCTGCCCCAGCTCAGGAGCACTACACCCCCCGCTCGGCCGCGCCGTCGCACCATGCATGCTCAGCCTGTTACAAGGGCGACAACACACTGGCGCATGCTGGCCCTCCTCAGGCGACACCGGTGCCTTTGCGCCGCCTTGGGGAAGGAATACACAGTGACAGAAGGTTCTGATGACATGCAGGGTGCACGCCGGCAGCTACTAGCACTCAGCCTCGCACCTGCTCACGGCAAACCAGCGTGTCACTGCGCCATGCGGGCTGGGCCATGTGACGCCGCAGGTCCAGGCGCGCCATCCGGGTGCACATGCAGTCAAAGCACTCTACCCCGCAGCTCCGCACAGTGTGCCGGCGCCCACAGCGCCCGCGCCGCGCGCCCGGCGGCAGCAGGGCGGCCGCGCCAGGCGCGCCGGCCGCGCATGCGCTCGCCGCAGCCTGCCCCGCGCCGGCCCACAGCAACGCAGGCGCCCGCGCCGCCCGCGCCGCGCGCCTGCCCGAAGTAGACCAGCTGCACCAGGCGCGCCAGCAGCGGCGCCACGCGCTCCTCGCGCGGTGGCGCGGCCTCCGCGGCGGCCTGCGCGCCGCGCGCGGCCGCCAGCGCGTCCGCCGCCTCGGCCGCCTCGGCCTCCGCCTTAGCCGCAGCTGCTGCGGCCGCCTCCTGCGCGGCCTCCTTCGCCTGCGGTGCAGCGGCCGGTCTCAACCGAGGCGCGTGTGCGTGCGAGCGCCTCCCAGCGTCCCTGCGGCGTCACTATCGGCCCTGCCGGCCACCCGCCACGCTCGCCTGCCGCAGGGCCGGCAGACGCAGCGCGGGAACGGGGAGCGGGCAGCGGCGCGCTCGGCCGGGGCATATGTGGCCTGAGGGGGCGCAGGGCGGCAGCCGCGCGGGCCGCGCGCCTCGCGCAGCTCGCGCAGCTCGGCCTCCTTGGCCGCCACGGCCGCGTCGACCAGCTTGCCGGCGTCCGCCGCGGCGGCCTTGGCGGCGCGCTCGGCCGCCGCCTTCTGGTCCTCCTCCAGCGCCTGCGCGCCGCGCGCGTGCGCCCGCTCGGGAACCCTGGAAAACCCTAGAGTATCTGCTCAGCCAGCAGTGCTCTGGGCGGCCGCCTTCTGGTCCTCCTCCAGCGCCTGCGCGCCGCGTGCATGCGCCTGCTTGAAAACCTGAGTAACCCTAGCTTACCTGCTCAAATTACATTGTGCTGTTGGGTGACGGGCTGTGACCAGTCGGACAGCCCTGCATCTGGGCTGCATGCTCACGACAGCAGGCCGCGGGCGGGAAGGCGCCGTCGCGGCCAGGGCATTCAACTTTCCAGTGGTGCACAGTGGCGGACGCTGGCCGGCGAATGCACCGCCGAGAGCGCAGGCACACGCTGCAGCAGACAGGCCCGCGGGCGGACTGATGGGCAAGCCGGGGCAGCGTGTGCCTGCGGTCTTGACGGCGCGCTCGCCGGCCAGCGTCCGCCTGTGCACCACTGGAGAGGCGGACGCCTGGCCGCAACCGCGCCTTCCTGCTGGCGGGCAGGCCAGAGCGGGGCGCGCGCCTCCTTCAGCAGCGGCGTCAGGCGCTCCAGCTCCTCCACGTTCGCCAGCGCCTTGGCCTTGCCCTGCAGCGTCTCCTCCTGCGCGCCGGCGGGGCCCCCCCAAGTCAGGCAACGCTTGGGCCACTCACCGCTGACGCCAGGCGCTCTGGCTGAAAAAGTGCATCCTCCTGCGCCCCCACAGGTCCCCGCGTCACTTGCCGCTCTGGTCACTGCAGCAGCCGGCACGACAGGACGGTGCGCTGGCTCAGCGCTACGGCCCCGTGCAGTCCAACCTCCCTGAGCAGCCTCCACGGGAAGCCAAGGAAGGGGCCGCAGCACAATAAATCCAGACTTACTTGCTGCCGCTTGAGCCGCCAGCGGCGGCCACCCTGCATACAAGGGCCGAGTACGCCCTGACCAGACTACCCAGGGCTGTGGCGGTTGGGGAGGACAGGCTGCTGACCTGGCAACCCACAGCGGCGTGCGCTCGCCGGCGTTGCGGCTATTGCACCTGGCCCTTGTTCGGACTTGAACGTGCTGCCGAGGCTCACAGGACACAGTGTGAAAAAACAGACCCTCAGCGCAAACGAGGCGGCGCATCCCCAACACCGCCTGGCAAGCCGTCGCGCGGACCGTGCCCCTTCACAGCATGAACGTCCCCGCTGCCACTCCAGGCTGTGAAAGTGGGAAACGCGGATCACGACTGTGCCTCCCCAAAGGGCCGCACCAGCGTGGTGCTGCTGCGTGCTTGCCTCACACGCACGCGCTGTCACGCGTCTTGCCGCAAGCCACATTACGGCAACTTTGCAAGGTTTCCGCTATCCTGAACGGCCCTTACCCTCTAGTGCTGCAGGCAAGGATTGCAATGCGCAATGCGCATCGCGACACACTGCGGCGCCGTCTGTCAACCAGAGGCTGCGTAAGGGCCAGCGTGCTCCCTGCAGCCCTAGGCACGCAGAGAGCTGGAGGGCAGGCACTTCCCACACAGACTGTCCCATGCCCAGCCACCCAGCCGTCTGAGCTGCTGCCCGGCCCACCTGCTGGTCGTTGATCTCTTTGCCCTCCGCCCGGGCCTGCTCGATCTCCTCGCAACGCTTTATCTTCTTGTTCGCGGCTCGCAGCCGCTTGCTGATCACTGTCAGCACGCTCCCCTCCCTCGCCTCCTCGATGTCCCTCGACTCGGCCTTCTCCATGATGAGCCCCTCCTTCCCCGGTCCAGCCTCGGCCTTCTTGGCCTTGTCCCCCCTCCTCCTGGGCTTAGTCGCAGCCGCGGCAGGCGCGCTGTCGTCCGCCATGTGCGCGAGCTCCCTGCGCAGACCCAGAAAACGCTGAGACTCCCCGCCTGGCCCCGAGCACTGTACCTGCTAGCCTGCCCTTGGCCCCAGGCATCGCTCGAGTGAGCGCAGCCAGAGCGAAAATAACCCTGCAGCAGGGTTGCTTCAGGAGCTGTTTCTTGTTGGAGCAGCAAGAGCAGGGGGCAGGCCCAGGAACAACAGAGCACCTAGGCTGGCTTCGGACCTCTTTGTACGCGTGTATGCGCGAGACATCTCTGGCACACTGCTTGGCTAGGCTGGGCCACTCTGCGCTCCGATGCTGCCTCTGCTGCTGCTGAAGACCGCGCAGAAGCACCCCGTGGTGTGCTGCCTCCCCGGGCTTCACCTGCGCAGGCCTGGCTGTAGCGTGGCTGCTGAGTGCGGCGTCTGTCCGCAGCTTGTGGAACTGAAGAACGGCGAGACATACAATGGCCACATGGTGCAGTGCGACAGCTGGATGAACGTGCACCTGCGCGAGGTGATCTGCACGTCAAAGGTGCGCGCGCCGCAGCTTAGCTGCAGGTCGCCCTGCCGCTGCGTGCGTCTGCACGGACTGAGCTGCGGCCTTGACGGGCGTCAGGACGGCGACCGCTTCTGGCGCATCCCAGAGACGTACATTCGCGGAAACACCATAAAGTACCTGCGGGTGCCCGACGAAGTGCGCGCGCTGGCTGAAGCTGCACCTATCATGCTGTGCCTTGCTGCGCTCCAGAAACCCGCGGCCTCCTCCTGCACGCTGAGCTGTGGGGTAAATTGGCGGCAGGTGATTGACAAGGTAAAAGAGGAGGCGTACAAACGCGATGGTGCGCCCTGCTGTCACACGTAACCGGCAGCAAGAGGGCTGTCTGGAGTGCGCTCGCGTCCCTCGCGCACGTCCGGTAGTGCTTCTGTCCACAGTAGCGCTCCCCTGAGACGCATGGTTGTCGTGCAGAGAAGCGGCCAAACGTGTTCAACCGCGGGCGTGGCATGCGCGGACGCGGCGGTCGTGGGGAGGGTCGCGGGGACGGCGGCGGGCGTGGCGAGGGCGGACGCGGCGGCGGCGGCCGAGGTGAGGGGCGGCTCTCGAGCACGAAGTATATGCGCTGACCCAGTGTCAGTGAGGACATGTGTTGGCGGGCGTGTTTGTGCCGAGTAACGTGCTACAAGCCCAGAGAACTGCTGCGGCAATGCCAGCAGACGTGCCAGCAGAAGGGAGGCCGTGCAAGAGCTGCAGAGCAGTGACACCCACGCTGACCCGGGATGAGTCCAAAAGTTGGCGGCGCAGGGGGCCGGGGTGGCCGCGGAGTGCACTAGCAGTCGTGAAGCGCTGCTTGCCGAGCGGCGCTGGCGCACCGCTGCACGCTGCCGGGCACACCTGCGCCGGCAGCTGCCCTGCTGCGCACCGCAGGGCTCCGGCTGCAGCCTGCAAGCGCTTTGGACGGTCGCCCGCGTCAGCGCCGAGCTGATGAGCTTCCGTGCTGTTGTGCGTTGTCACCCTGGTTGTCATGGCTTGTGTTTGACAGCGCTGCGCTACACGCTATTTGCAACGCCGCCATGCGCGCGCGCAAATATGGCGCTGCCTCCCTGCCTCCTGCTGGCAGGCCCGAGTTGAGTGGGCTTGTGCAGAGGCAGCCTGCTGGTGGCGTCCATGAACTGCCACAAACTGGAGGGAACCTTTGGGAACCTGAGCAGAGAGGGGCTGCTGGTGTGGAGCACCTCACCTGTCTATGCGTAGCACGTTGTCAGCTGTACGTCCGGTGTTGTGTGGCAGACTGGCGCGGGGTGGGCTTTTTGACAGGACGACGCATTGTGCTGTAGCGCCTGTGCTGCCTACCAAGTGCGCTGTCGGAGCCTTGGACTTACTAGTGCCAAACTTGCAAGTTGCAACCGTTGGCTGGCCAGGCAGCTAAAGCTCTCCTCTTCCTTTTCTTCCTTTGCTATACACCCCAGGCCCGGTTTGCAGTCGCAGCAGGCCCCAGAGCAAAGTACCAGGCCCTTGCAGAAAAAAAATTGAAGCCCGGCTGCTCCGGTCACTTACTCAGGCGGCACGCAGTAGGGGCGGCGGCTGCACCGGCCACCATGGCGAAAGCCGCTGACCGACGCAGGCCAAAGCGCGGCGCGGCAGGAGCTGCCAGTGGTAAGCCCAAGCGCAGGAAAGCCAATGACCGTTTGACAGAGGACGGCAGCAAAGATGAGTTCTTTGTCGACGAGGCAGCGCAGCCTGGCGGCACCGACAGCGAGCCAGACGCCGACGCTGAAGAGGCGGAGACTGCTGAGGCCAAGCGCTTGCGGCTTGGTGCGGCGGCCTGCCTGGTTTTTTGCCAACATGTTTGCAGGCGGGCAAGAAGTGTGCAGCTTTGTGGATTCAGTTTCCTTGCTAGAGTGTCTGCAGGCAAGAACCGCGTGACTGCGTTATAAGACAGGTGGTGACTGCTGTGGCATTGACTGAAAGCAACTATTCGGCGCGCAGCCAAGGCGTACCTGCAGCAGCTGCGGGAGGCGAGGGCGGAGGACCGCGGCGACGTCAGCGGTGCGTGTGCCGCACCCTCACAGCCTCCGCTCGCCTGGCTTGTACATGCCTTTTTCTTTGGACGCGAGCGGCCAAGCTGTTGCAGGCGCACACGGCTGCCGGCGGGCGCGCAGGCGACGACGAAGAAGCGGACGAGGCGCTGGCGGAGCACCTGCGCGAGCAGGCGGCGGAGGTGCGTCGCGCGTGGGGTTCTGCCCCTTTTCGGAGCTGCTGTCCTGGACTGTAAGCCCTCGTCTCAAGGAGCAGGACACAGCTGGGAAGATAGCAAGCTTCGTTTGGGAAACCACTAGCGACAGGCGCTGTTGGGCACAGCCTGGTGTGCCACGCTTGCCTGGAGGAGGGTGTTGGCACAGTGAAACACGCCGTGGCGCCCGACTGCCGCAGGCGGCCGGCCGGCTTCACCGGCAGCTGGCGGCGCGAGTGCGCCTGCCTGAAGCCGCCGCCGGCGGCGCGGCAGCCTCGACCTCCGCCGGCCACTTCATGCGCTGTCACAGGTGCCGCCACCTGCGTGTCAGGCTCGCACCGAGCATAGCAGCCTCCTGCCTGCCGCCCGCGCCCGTGCGGGAAGGGGCGCCGGTCCTGCCTCAGCCTCTGCGTAGCCTGCGTGCCACACACATGCTGCACCATGCTCCTGCTTCAATGCACGTCGTTCGGCGCGCTGGCTCATTGACGACGCTGGTGCGCTGACGACGCGCCGCTGCGCCAAGCATGCCGCTCAGCCAGCGTGCTACATCCCCGAGCTCTGGCGTGCGGCTGGCCGGCGGCGAGGCAGCGCCCTGCGGGTCAGGCGGGCGTGTGCCGCTGGGGCGCAGGCGCTCGGTGACGGCGCTGGCGCTGTCTGCGGACGATAGGACCGCATTCTCCGTCGCCAAGGATGGCTCCATCTGCCAGCTGGACATCGAGACGTGCAAGCGGTGCGCCGCGCCCGCGCCTCTGCAACCCCCGAGCAACAGGCGCCCTGTATCCCTATGGCAGCAGGCGTCCTACATCCTTGCGCCAGCAGGCGCCATTACCACAACCCGGACCTGGAGACGTGCAAGCGGTGCGTTGCGGCCGCGGGCGCCCGGCACCCCTGCGGCAGCAGGCGCCCTGTAGCCCTGCGCGAGCGGGCGCCCCACACCCCTGCGCCCGCAGGCGCCCTGCATCCCTGGCACAGCAGGCGCTACGCGCCTGCGGCGCCGGGCGCCTGCCCATGCCTGGCCGCGGCGCGCAGGACGCCGTTCGGCGCGCGGGGCGGCGGCGGCGCGCCCGCGGACGCGCCCGAGCCCGCGGCGGCCGCCGACTGGGTGCGCCGCCTGCCGCGTGGGCAGGTGCGCCCGGGGCCCGCAGCGCAACAGCCTCTCATGGGAGGTTCCAACCTCTTCACGCCAGTGGGCGCAGCCTGGAGGCCGTCCTTCATTTCGATATGTATGGTCCTGCACGCGCTCTGTTTCAAGGGCTCAAGGGCTGACACTTGAGGGCTTGGTAGGCTGCCTGCTAGCGGCGTGCGGGGCCGATGCTCGTCAACTAGCCAGGACCTCACCCGCCTTGGCCGAAGGTTGATTGCATGCCCAAGTCGGGGATGGAGCGTTCAAGTGTATGTAGGTGTGCCGGACACCCAATGCAGCCCGGATGGCCTGACAGTTCCCTGCCTGGGCGGCGCGGCGCCGGCTGACGCAGCGACACAGGCGCCGCGCCGGGCGCTGCCTCCGCCAGGCTGTGAGCGCTCGTGTGCGCGCGCAAGGCCCGCGGCGCGCTGCTGGCGGTGGCCGTCAGCGACGACGCGCGGCTGCTGGCCGTGGGCGGCGGCGACCGCGTCGTGCACGTGTGGGACGCGCGCAGCCGCGAGTACATCCAGGTGCGGGGCCCCGGTGTGTGTTGCGCCCCCGAGCAGGTTAGGGTAGGGTAGGGTTACCTTGGTTGCTTGAAGACCCTGTCGGGCTGGTGGCAGGCACATCCTGATGAAGCAGTTAAAGCTCGGCACCGCCGGCTGCCGCACGGCGCCCCGGTCTGCGCGCTGCGCGCCGCGGCCTTGCCTGCCGGCCTGTACGCGTGTGGGGCGGGCGCCCTGACAGGCAGCAGAGGCGCGCTGCTGTGACACGCAGCGCGCGGGTCGCACGGAGCGGGGCTCTGTCCGCGAGCGGGCGCGGGCCGAGGGGCCGCCCGCCTGGGTTTTGCCTGGTCCTTTAAAGCTGTACGTCTTAGTGGCGGGTGTTGCTTCCCAGAGACGGCTGTCCGGCAAGGGTCCGCGGGGCTGCACCGCGCTTAGGTCCACACTAAGCGCCCGCGCGCGCGGCAGGGTTTCCCGGGGCACAAGGACGCGGTCACGGGGCTGGCGTTCCGGGAGGGCACGCAGGAGCTGTTCAGCGCGTCGCTGGACCGCACCGTCAAGCTCTGGTCGCTCGCGGAGCGCGCATACGTGGACACGCTGTACGGGCACCAGGCCGGCGTGCTGGCCGTGGACCTCCTGCGCCAGGCGCGCAGGGCCCCGCGCGCTCTAGGTTCCCGCGCGCTTGTGCATGAGGTGTTCCCGCTGCAGGCAGCAGCGCGGCGCAGCGCAGCCAGGCTAGCGGCCTGCCGCCCCCTGCTGGCCCCCACGGGGGAGCCTCGGCGCGGCGCGGTGCGTATGCCTATCCTTGCCGGGCGGCGGCGCTGGGCGCCCGCGAGCGCTGCCGTCGTCGCGCAGTCGAGTGCAAGCCGGCAGGGCTGCGTAAGCCGGGGCACTCCGTGTCTCTGTACCCCCGCCCAATAGGCGTCGGCAAGCGTGCCACCCCCGCCGAAACCCTTGACGAAGCGCACCCTGGTCGTACAGAGGTATAGGCCCTGCGAGCGCCGCGCGGCCGCGGCGCGCAGGAGCGCGCGGTGACGGCCGGGCACGACCACACCTGCCGCGTCTGGAAGGTGCCGGAGGAGAGCCAGCTGATCTTCCGCGCGCGCGCGCCCGCGCTCGACGCCGTGCGCTACGTCACCGGCACCGAGTGGCTGTCCGGCGGCGCCGACGGCGCGCTCGCGCTGTGGAGGCGCGCCTCCCGCTCGCCCGCCGCGCGCGGCCGCCGCACACGGCGCCAGGGGCGCCTGGGGATGCGTCCGCTGGCCGGCCTGCAGTGCGCGCCGTGCGTGCCTGACGCAGGCCGGAGCCTGAAACTCGCTGGCCGGAGCCTCAAGCTCGCCGGCTGCCACAGTGCGGGCTGGCAGCCCGCTCGCCCTGCGGGCATGCTGGCTGGCTTGTCGGGGCTGCAGCGTGTTGTTATGAGCGGCGTGCAGTGCTGGTCATGGTGGCGCTGGCTCGCATGCGATGTTGTCGGCCCCTGCCTCGGCATCTGGTAGCACGTTCCTGTTGCAGGCGATCCGTATGTGTCCTGCGACACGGGTGGCGGCACAGCAGCGAGCCCGTGCCTCGCTTGCTTTGCCCGCCTCACAGGCGTCGACGGGTCCGGCTCAGTAGCAGCCAGAACCGCCCTCAAAGGGGGTGTATGGGGGGGCGCGCTGCAGCCAAATGAAGAAGCGCCCGGTCTGCGTGGTGCGCGGCGCGCACGCGGGCGGCGCGGGCGCGGCAGCCGAGGGCGACGACCCTGCGGCGGGCGCCGAGGCGAGCGCGTGGGTGCAGTCGGTGGCCGTGTGCCGCGGCTCCGACCTCGTGGTGCGCCCCAGCCCCGCCCGCTCCCGTGCTCGGAAGCATTGGGCGGCGGGCCGGCAGCGTGCATGCGTGCATGCTGAGGCAGCTGCTGTTTGTACGCACGTCGCAACCATGCTCACCGCCCCAGTGTGGCCTCTCCATTACCTTAAACAGGGTGCAGGTGGCGTGCCCTGCCCGCAAGCCCCGCTCTGTGGCCACCTGTGTGCGGGGCAGAGCGCGGGCTGCCCGTGCGAGCAGCGCCTGCTGCACGGGGCGGCCGCCACCCATGCAGGCCCTCGCTCCGCCCGACAGGCGCCCGCCCCCGCGCAGGCCAGCGGCGCGGGCGACGGCGCGGTGCGCCTGTGGGCGGTGGAGGGCGCGCCGGGGAAGCGGGCGCTGCGCGCGCTGGGCGGCCTGCGCGCGCCAGGCTTTGTCAACGGGCTAGCGCTGGCGCGCAGCGGGCGCTTTGCGCTGGCGGGCCTGGGCGCGGAGCCGCGCCTGGGGCGCTGGGCGGTCGCGCGCGGCGTGCGCAGCGGCCTGCTGCTGCACCGCCTGAGCCTGGCGGACGAAGCGTGAGGAGCTGTGCCTGGGCTTGCTGTAGCAGTCCCCGTGTTCCTTTCCTTCTATGTGTGTAATTACTAATTTGTACGTAAGTGCGGGTTTAGACCCCTGCCAGGGTCCAGGGGCAGCCTCTACTTGAGAATTGAGGAGCCAGAGGCCGGTGATCCATCGCTCGGACTTCAGCAGGCGCATCGACATGCAGAATGCGTGATACGCCTCGAGCCGCTCTGCTCGGCGAGCGCCACGGCTAGCATGCAAAGCTGCTAACCGGGGCGTGCCGGCCATGGCCGGCCTCAGCCCGCAGGACCAGGCGCTGGCACGCCTGCTGGCTGCGACGGAGGCCCTGACCACCAACTTCTCGGCCTCCGTGAACGAGAGCCTGGCGCACCTGGTGACCAGTGCCCTGGCTGCCAGCGACGAGCCCTGGCTGGGCGAGCTCCTCGCGTCCTTCGGCTGGGAGGCCGGCCGCTTCACGCGGGCCGTGGATGTACGTGAGCTGGGCAGCCGGCTCAAGGCATTGACGCTGGAGGGCTTGCAGGAGAAGGGCCGCGGCGCGTATGCGGTGGTGTACAAGGTAACCCCGGCCCCCTGATCCCCAGCGCGCCCCGGGCAATCAGCCTGCCTGCCATGTCCGCCGGCGGCGCAGCGGCCGCGCTTGATTGGTGCAATCAGGCGCGGCGCTGCTCGCGCTCGCAGGCGCGCGACCGGCTCACAGGCGACGTGGTCACGCTGAAGAAGCTGCGGCTGGAGCGCAAGGATGAGGGCATTCCCAGCTCGGCCATCCGGGAGGTGTCGCTGCTGCGGGAGCTGCAGCATCCCCACATTGTCCGGTGCTGCCCCGCATGCCGCCCCGCAACGTTCAAGAGTGCTGGCCCGGTTGCTGTGCGACTCGGGTGTGCTCGTGCTCCGCGTGGGCTGCAGCACTTGATCGCTTCTGCGCCTCTGCGCACCCAAGTGTATCACAGGGTGGCCTGCATGACACAACAGCTGTGCTGGTGCTCAAGCTGCTGGGCAAGCACTAGGATTGCGGCCGGGGCCCGGGTTGCGCATTAACCCATGTTCTAGCATGTCCGGGCACACAGTCTGGGGCACCCCCCAGGGCCCACTCATGCCGCAGATGCACAACACACCGCTGCATTTCCTAGGCACGGTGAGTGGGGACTTCACAGCTTGCGGCGCGCGGGCTCCTGCCAGTGCAATGCGCCGCCGCCCCTACCAGCAAGTATGCACGGAGAGGACAGCTCTGGCCAGGCTGCGCAACAAGCTGTGACCGCACCACCCGCTTACTTGTTCAAGTGCCTGGGTGCGTTCTGCGCAAACATCTCTGCGCAAGGCGTGCGCCGCCGGGTGCGCTGCCACAGCAGCTTGCGCTGAACCGGCGCTCGGCGGCGGCTGATGGACTGATGCGCCCGGTGGGCTGACGCGCCGGCTGACGCGCCGGCGACAGGCGGGCTGACGCGCGCGGGGCCCGGCGCAGGCTGCGCGACGTGCTCTGGGACCACAGCCGCCTGTACCTCATCATGGACTACCTCGATGTCGACCTGCGCGAGCACTTGGACACAGACCCCTCCGCGCGCGACCTCGCCAACGTGAAGGCGCGCGCCGCCCGCCACGGCCGCACCGCTGGCCGGCACATCGGGGCGTCGCGGCGGCGCGTCTGCTGTCGGCTCGCGTGCCTGTGCGTGCAGCCCTGCCGCCGTGAGGGCGCGCCAGCCACGCAGCCGCAGGCGCCGGCCGGTCGCGCCAGCCCGGCGCGCGAGCCTTCAGCGGAGCCTGAACTGGCCGACAACCGGTACTTTGGCACGATAATGACATCACGGGCAGCGCGGGCCCGACGTGCGTGCACCGGCGCGCGCAGCTGTACATGTACCAAATGCTCAAGGCGGTCGCGTTTGCGCACGCGCGCCGCGTCATCCACCGCGACCTGAAGCCGCAGAACATCCTGGTGGACCGCGCGCGCAACGCGCTCAAGGTCGCCGACTTTGGCCTCGCGCGCTGCTTCACGCCGCCCATACGGCCCTACACGCACGAGGCGCGCGGCGCGCGCTCATGCTGGCCCGGAACCCGCGGGGCCCGGCTGCCTGCCCCTGCGTGCACAGCACGGCAAGCCGCGCCGGTGGCCTTAGCCTGTACCTGGCTGTCCACGCTGCTGTGGTGGTGCCGGGCTCCCTGCTCCTCCCCTCCCCAGCGCATTGCCGGTGACCTGGCGAGGCCGCGCGCCTGGCACACGGCGTGTGCCGCCGCGTCCTGCTGACGGACCTGAACATCCCTTGCCGCGTCAGGCTGGGTTCTTTTCGAGCTTGATGTAGCTGTGTTAGGTGTTACAAGGAAAAGTCTTCAGCATCACAGGCACAGCCCTTGCATTGAGGCCCAGGTGCATGGCGCACATGCTGAGGTTTTGGCTGGGCCCCCACGCACGGAGCCGCGCCGGCGCCAGGTGGTGACGCTGCTGTACCGCGCGCCGGAGATCCTGCTCGGCTCGCCGCTGTACAGCACGCCGGTGGACATGTGGTCGCTCGGCTGCATCTTTGCCGAGCTGGTCAACGGCCAGCCGCTGTTCCTGGGCGACTCGGAGGCGCGCCTCGCCCGCCGCGCCGCTGTTGTGCTGGGCAGGGTCGGGGTTAGGTCTGTGGCAGGGGGTTAGGGTCGCCGAGCTGGTCAACAGCCAGCCGCTGTTCCTGGGCGACTTGGAGGCGCGCGCCGCCCGCCGCGCCGCTGCCGCGGCGCGCGTGCCGTGCCGGACTGTGGCAGGGTTCAGGGGTCTCGCACGTCTGAGCCGACGCCGGCAGCCACCCTGCCGGCGCGGACAGGGCTGCAGCAAGACTGTGCCCGGGTGGTGTGGTGGCGCAGTGAGCAGGGGTGACTACTGCAGGTGACCTCTCTGGTCCGGCGCGAGCGCGCAGATCGGGCAGCTGCTGGCCATCTTCCAGGTGATGGGCACGCCGACGGAGGCGCACTGGCCCGGCGTCAGCGGCCTGCCGCACTGGCAGGCACTCTTCCCGCAGTGGCCGCCGCTGGGGCTCGCGCAGGCGCGCGCCCGCCTCCGGCAGCGCGGGCTCGGGCCGCGTGCTGCGGCCTCCCCTGCGGCGGCGCGGGGGACAGGCTTGTTTAATGCAGGCCTGAACATGCCAGCAGGCTGCAGCACCTATTGTCACGCTGCAACGCCCCCTGGCCTGCCAAGTGCGCAGCGAGGTTCCGCTCCCTGGTGGACAGAAAGAGGTCAGCGCGCACGTATGTGACCAAACACACACCGAGGCCCCAGTCTATCCGCGTTGTGCTGCGACCGGGAGGGCGCGGGTGCGTGCCTGCTGCCGCAACACCAGTTCGACGAGCCTGCGCCCACGCCACCGCTGTTGCCCCGCACAGAATGGGCGTGGGGCAAACCTGTTGCCTCATAACCTAACTCCGGTCTTGTTGCCCTGCGCAGCGCGTCGTCCCGCGCCTGGAGGCTGCGGGCGTGAGCCTGCTCGCGCAGCTGCTCGCGTTCGACCCCGCGCAGCGCATCTCCGCGCGCCGCGCGCTGCAGCACCCCTACTTTGCCGCCCTGCGCGCGGCCGAGGCCGCGGCGCCGGCGGGGCTGGGCTGCGAATCGGGGCTCGCGGCGGGCGCGAATGCGGGGGCGGGCCCCGCCGCGGCGGCGGCGAGCTGCGCGGCGGCGGGCGCGCGCATGTCAGCGGCCGACGGGCAGCCGCGCATGAGGGACTGTATGCATGAGGCACCCGTGCCGGGGCCCGCGATGGACGCCAGGGGCCCAGGGCCGGCGAGCGCATTGAACGGCGCCAGCACGTGGTGCCCGCCGAGCCCCGCGGCTGCACACGCCGCCGACGTGGACATGGCGGCCGCATCGCCAGCGCTGCTGCTGTGCGGCGAGGCGCCTGATGCTGAGGCAGGCTTATGTTTAGGTTTAGGGCAGAGCGCTGACGCTGGCGCACGAGGCGCCAGTGCTCACGGCCGCGCATTCCCCAGCGGCGACGGTGGTGCGCGTGCGAGCGGCAACATAGTCGCCCGCGACCCCTGCGGCGGCGGCGGCGGCGGCGGCGGCGGCGGCGGCGGCGGCGGCGGCACATGCGCGCGCGCGGGCTCCTGCGGGCAGCTGCGCGGCTGCGCGCCGCAGCGCCGGCCCCTGGCGACGCTGTCGGCGCCCGCGGCGGCGCAGCGTGCCAATGGCGCGGGGTTGGGCCTGCGCGCGCTCGGCGGCGCGTGCCACCGCCTGGATGCCGCGTTGCAGGCGGGCGGGTGCGGGCGTGCTCCCGCCCGGCCTGCTCCCTCGCCCTCCCTGGCCGCGTCTGTGAGGCCTGCGGAGCTCAGCGAGTCGCTGCGGGCCTGTAAAAGCGGACCGCGCCGGCATCTCACTGTCGACGTGGGACCCCATCGACCATTGCCTGCTTACCTACCAGTCCCAGCGCCAAAGCAGACCTGGCTGGCTGCACCGCGCTTGTGTTGCTCATCGCTGCCGGCGGAGGCACGTGCCCCGCCGCAGTGCTGCCTGCAGAGAGGTGCCGCCTGCCGTCTGGCAACAGGCTGCCAGGTGGCCATGCGGGGATGGGCACCTCTGGAAATGAAGCCGCTGCGCAAACAGGTGCCGAAGCGGCACCGATGCGTAGATAGCAGCGAGCCACAGAAGGCCTGAGGCGGGGGGCTGCCGCGCAGGGTCGCCGCAGCGGTGGGGCCGCGCTCGGTGTGGGACACCACGTGATGCGCGGCCGTGGCGCGCGGCGGGCTGCGCGGCGCGCTGCCTGCGCCGGGCCTTGGTGGCAAGGCGCTGCCGCCGCTGCCGACGACGGGCACCTCAGCGTGCGGCGGGCCCCTGCTGCCAGGACCGCAGAGCTTGGACTGCTTCTCGCCACGGTGCAGGGCATGGCGCCTTGGCGCGCAGTAAAGGGGCACAGGGGTGCCGGTCATGTTGATGGGGCGGGCGCGGGGTGCCACTGGCGGCTGAATGCACCACAACAGCGCTCTCTTGCAGCCGCCAAGCTGCCCTGCACCGCCCCGGAGCCGGCCTGTTCCACCTCTGTCGCCCCGCTCGCGCGTCCTGGGATGCCGAGAGCGCCAGAGGCGCGTGCGCCAGCAAATGTGGCCGCGCCGTCTTGGCATGCGCGCATCTTGAGCAGCCAGTCGGCGGAGCGAGGCTGCGCGCAGCGCGCCTGGCACAGCGGCATCCTCCGCTGCGCATGTTTCTATTGCAGCCTGCACGGCCGGGGCCTGGCTACCCTCCCTTCCGGACTGCCCTCGGATGGGCGCGCGCACAGAGGGTTTTTTTCGCGACACCATATTAGACATGCAGACGCCGCCGGCTCTGCCCTTCAAGCCCTGCTTGTGCTTGCGGGGCTTGCCGATTCGGGCGTGTGTCGGCGCCCGCGGCTCGTTATTAGCAGAGGCAGCGTCGCGCCCGGAGTACCTCAGCCAGAGTAGATCTAGATAGCCGGCCGCGCCAGGCGCATGTGCCACCCTGATTCCAGCAGCACGACCCCTCATGCTTTCAGCTCCACGCGCCGCCTCTGCGGGGCGCAGCACATAGCGTGTCCCAGCCCAGCACTGTCATGTGCGCGTCTTTCTGCCGTTATTAGCTGCGTTGATGCAGTGCCCGTCTTGAGTTTGGGGCGGGCGGCAGCACGAGGGGGGGCCGCCGCGCCGGGGCGTTTAATTACAGGAGCTGGGAGATTGCGCGTGGCTGGCCCCCCGGAGCCAGAAAGTTTGTCAAGCAGCGCCCCATGCGACGACAGCGGTGCTGCAGGCCAGTTTTCGAAGTGACAGCTGCCAAAAGGGGGAGTGCTTTGGGTCCGCTTGGCTTGGTTGCCTTGGCCAGTGACGGGGTTGGTGGGTAGATGAGGTGGAAGAGTGTCCAGCAGGCGACCATACTCGTGCGGAAAGGACGTTGCTGCAAGGATAGGAGGCTGTCCCTGTCATTCCTGCAACGTGAAGATGCGGCGCTTGCGCTGAGAGCGTACAAGGGTGTCCCATATTCTGGCCTGGTATCATGGGTGCAGCTGACATGGATGGCTGCTGGGCAGCTGCTGACGCCATGCGCCGTGCCTTCGGCGCGCCTCGGCATGGGCAGCCGCTAACACCTAATGTGATGCAGCAATCCAGAACTCTGCTGGGCCTGGGGATACAGACGAGGCGGTTTTGCGCCGGACTGAGAGTGGCAGCTGGGTTGCATACGGGGGTTAGCAGCGGGCGCTGGAGAGCTTGATGCGCGCGGGTGCCTGTCCTTGCCGGGAACAGGTCTTCCCCGGCTGCTCTGTCGCGCAGTGCTTGGGGTGATGCACTGGGGGCGATGCTACAGTTTGATTCATACCTGGGCTCAGTGCGGCAGCCTGGGGTGGAATCGGTGTGCTGTGCTTTCACTGTGTGCATCCATTCGGGCCTTTGAGTGCAGAGCGGGGGTGCAAGCACATTTGGGCTGAGGGCCCAAACCTGAACAGGACGTGATCAGACGTGATCCGGCAAAGGAGTGGCTGTGAGCTAAGCAATGTGACCCAATGTTTCCGACACAAGCGTACGATTGCATGCGTTCCGTTCGAGTGCTATATTATGCACATGCACAAGCGCACTGTGTGAAATCTACAGCCGTACGGCCAGTGCGTCTCTAATGGAACTGCTTAATGTATGACTCGCTGGCACAGCGGCCTGCACGGCGCCGGCGCGCGCGGGGTGATGATGCGGTGGGCCCCTCTGCTCAGGAGGAAGATGCAGAAAAGGAGACAGGAAGCAGCGAGCGCACAAAACCAGCAGCTAGGTCCGCGGATGCAGCCGCAGAGGAGCGCGGCCCGCCGCGAGCAGAGCCCGCTCCGGGCAGGTGCGGGACGGCGCCCGGCGGCATGGAGGTGAGGAGCCCTTGCCGGCGTGGCTGGAGGCCAGCGCGCTCCGGCAGGCCCGCTCGCCGAAGGCCGGGAAACCTGCGCTGCGGTGCATTGAACCGGTGTCCGTGGGCCATGGTGCAGGCTGCCAGCGGCGCACCGCGCGGCCTGGACCTGGCCGAGTACAGGAGCGGCGCCGAGGCGGGCTGCAGATACGAGTGTGCGCCGATCCTCCCCGCTCATGGTGCTCATGGTGCTCCGGCCGCGGCGCGCTTCATCCTGAGGCTGTGCGGCGCCGTTGCAGACTTGGACCACACCGCGGACATCCAGCTGCACGCATGTGAGCGCCTGAATAGCCACACACGCCCTCTGTCTGGCTTGAGCAGTTCTCGCGCGCCGCTGTTGCATACGTCGCGCGAGCCACAGAGCGCGCGCCTAGGGGGCGAGAGCTTGGAGGAAGCGTTTGCGAACGTGGCGCTGGCCATGTTCAACTACATGACTGTGCGTGCGTGGGCGCCCTGCCCTCCTGCCGGCCTCTGCCGCGATGTTTGCTGCAGCGCTGGGCCTGCCTTCGCCCGCTCCTCTCCCAGCCCCTGAAGCCAGCTCGTCGGGGTGCGAGGCGCAGCCGCTCGAGGGCATCGCGGTGGACGAGAGCTTGTCACGGTGCGGTCCATGTCTGCGCGCGCCATATCGCGCCCGGCCACGAGTGACGTGCTGGTGGTGGGAGCTCCCACGGCCGCCAATGCCCTGTTCACGGGCCTTAGTGCGCGATGAGCAGCCGGCTGACATGCATTGTGACGTGCCGTGCAAGCCCCGCCACGCTCCAGGAGCTAACACATCGCGCGCAGGAGCGCAGGGCGGTGCGCGCGCAGGAGCGCGCGCGGCGCTGCGCCTTGCCCGGAGTGACGCTCTGGCAAGGGTGCCGGGCGCACCGCTCGCGGCGCGCCTCGCACAGGCAGGGGTCGTAAGCAGCGACCGTGTGTCGCGCCTGCGAGCACGGCGCTCTGGAGAGCAGCCTGGCTCGCACAGGACGTGCATGGCGCCCGTCCAGCCGCGTCGCCCCGCGCCGCGCGCAGGCGCTTCGAGGTCGCGGCGGGCGCCGCGCACGACCTGGACACGCTGCTGTTCGCATTCCTGGACGAGCTGCTCTTCTGCTTCCTGACCGACCTGTTCGTGTGCAAGGAGCTGGTCGTGTCGCGCCTCGCGCGCGCGCCGCACTGGACGCTGACCGCGTCAGGGCGCGCCGGCCCGCCCTCTGCAACATCCTCTTGTACATCCTGTGCCGCTGTTCGAAAGCAACCATGCTCGGGACCCACCGCGAGGGCCGCCGTGCGCGCGCCCAGGCGCGGCGAGCGCTTCGACCGCGGCCGGCACGTGAGCGGCACAGAGGTGAAAGCCATTACCTACAGCGCCATGCAGATCCGCGAGGCGCCCGGCGACGCCGAGGTGTTTGTCATCGTGGACATCTAGCCCCGCGTCTGCACGCGACTCGCGCAGGGTTTTCATGCGCGGCTTGCATATGATGCACTGTGCTTCCTCGCTTGTATGCCTGCTTGGCAGTGTGCGGACATGCGTGTTTGCTCTGTCCGCGCTGTAGAGCAAGCAAGCCTGCATAGCTGAGCGCCCGGGCCAACTCCCAGGCTGCACTCCCGCTGCGCCGGCCAGCGGCCCAGAACCAATCCCACTCGCCAGACATGGCCAAATGCACCCAAAAAGCCTGCCAGCTGACGCCCGGGAGAGCGCGCGGCGGCGGCCGGCACCAGGACAGCACCTCACCCATGTCGGCCGCCCAAAACGCGAACAATGTGCGCTCGTCCAGTACACCCAAAAAGCCTGCCAGCTAGAGCCCAGCTAGAGCCCAGCAGGACACGCGGCGGCGGCCGTCACCAGGACAGCACCTCGCCCGTGTCAGCCGCCCAGAACGTGCCGGAGGTGCTCGCGTCCAGGCGCTCTATGTGGGCGGCGACGCGGCCGGCGCTGTCGTCGGCCGCCAGCAGGCCCTTGCCGCGGTTGGCCTCCGGCACGCCCATCGCCGCGCGGATGCTGCGGCACATGTCGGTGTCCACCTGCGCGCGCCGCGCGCGCCGGCGGCGGCGTCGGCGGCGGCCGGGCGGGGGGCGCGCCAATTGCCTGTCCGCACCCGGGCTGGTGATGGGTCCACGAGGACGGACAGCACTGGTGGCATGCTCGCGCTGTTCAGTTCCCAATGCACGTCACTGAGGAGTGCGAGGGCGCCGCCGGCGGAACTGTCTGCGCGTCTTGACAGCGGCAGGATTGCGGCAGCCGCACCGCTTCGCGGGCACCGACAGCCATGTGGCAACAAGGTGTTTAAGGGGGGTGCCAAGCGCGCTGTAGCAAATTTGTCTGCACACGCAGCATGTCGGGGGCGGCCGCACCGCCCCGGGGTGGATGATGGCGACGTGAATGTCGTCGGCGCGCAGGTCCCGCGCCAGCGTGGCGCCCGCCGAGTTCAGCGCCGCCTTGCTCATGCGGTAGCCGTACTGCCGCAGCCGCAGCCCCCCCCATTCATTTTCAGGGCATGGCTGTCCGCTGCACACCCAATGGACAGATACCTGCCGTGTGCAACAGCTGAGGAATCGCGCACGCCCTGCTGCTCACAGCCATGGCCAAGAGCATGTCAAGCAGCGCAGACACTAGATGGCGCTTACCAACCCGCATGCCTCCCTGCATCCTGTCAAGCACTACGTGCTGGTCACCAATCACCCGGCGGCCCAGCCTGCGGTTGGCAGGGGGCGGGTCACGCACCAGCCCGCCGCCAGTGCGCCCGTCCCCGATGGACCCCATCTTGCTGCCCAGCAGCACGATCTGCGCACCCGCAACGGACAGGCCAATTTCAGCCTCATGTAGAACATGCTTGCACAACTTTATGCGTGCTCAGCATTACATGCAGGGCACACTCAAACAACAGTATACTCTGTGCAAGCTGAAGCAGTACTGCCGCTGGTGCCACGCTTGCATCGCCTGCCGCGCCGCCCAAGCGCTGCTTGCACATTCCTGCAGCACGGGCAGCCCAGCCTTGAAACTGTTGACGCAGAAGGGCGGGCTGCTGGCGCGCAGCACCGGCCGGCGCGCGCCTTTGAGGCGGCGGCCAGCCACGGCCGCAGCGCTTGCACGGCCATCAGCGGGCCGATGGCGTTGACCTCAAAGTGCTGCCGCAGGCCCGCCGCATCCACGTCCGCCAGCGAGTCCAGGTGCTGGTAGCCGGCCACTACCAGCAGCAGCGCCACCTGCGCATACCCACTCACAATCCTCACAAACGGGGGTGAACCCCTGTCGCCAGCGTGTCCAGGGGCTGGTAGCCGGCAACCACCAGCAGCAGCGCCACCTGCGGAATCCCTCTCAACACCCTCGCCCACACGAGCGTGCTCCCCTGTGGCCAGCGAGTCCCAGGTGTACATAGCGCGCCCACCGCAGGAGCAGCGCCGCCTGCCCACAGCTCCACTGCAGCGACCGCGCACAGCGACGACCCCTTGTGTCCAGCGCTGTGGGTGGAGCGCAAGGTGTCACGCACCACGCCCGGCCCAGCCCCTCGCACGGCGTAGAGACGCAGGTGCATGCGGGGGAGGGCAGGGGGGAGGGAGGGGGGCAGGCGGTGTGCGCGCACCTTCTGGTCTTCCAGCGCGCGTACGACCGGCTTGAGCCCGCCCGGTACGCATATGTCCACGCCTGGGCGTCGCAAGTGGCGGGAGTCAGTCACGGGCACTCTACAACCCAACCAAGCACACTGAGAGTGAACCAAACTGAGTGAACAAAACTGACAAAAGCACACGGCTCTCATAAAGTACAACATTGACATTTAGTCCCTCCAATGCGCATGCTCATAACGCTGCAGCACCATGCTTGCACCTTCCAGCACGCAGTGCACGCCCAGCTCGTTCAGCGCCGCGCTCGACTTCCGGCACGCCGCATACACCGTGTACCCCTGCTTGTGCAGCACTTTGCACAGCTGCGCGCCGTTGCGGCCATAAGCTTAGCAGTGGCCCTCTGCCCAACAGGCGCGCGCCCCAGCAGGCAGGCAGCTGCACACAGTCATACTGCACGGGCTGTGATACACACTGACAAGTGCCAGGAAGACTCGGGAGCTGTGCATGCGCATTTGCATGCGACTGCCGGCATGCGCATTACACTGGCAAGCCTCTGCAGCAGTGGGTAAAGCGCGGTACGCGCGTGAAGGCAGGTCTGCAAGTTTTAAGGCACCTGTAAACCGATCCCACGGTTGGCGCCCAAGACCACCGCGACGCCAGTGTTTGGTGTGACTGCCATCTTACAGCCAAGAACACGCTCCGGCACAAGAGGCGCTCCACGGAGTCAGTTCGTGCAACAACTTTATGCTTTCCGGAATTTACTGTTTTGCCAGACCGCCATGACTTGCCATCGGGCGTGGCGTGGCCTTGCACTGTACCAGTGCCCGTGTAGCTCTCATGTGCCAGACGTGCATTGCGCTTACACAGCGGTTGCCCGATGGCACAGGAGCACGCGCATGCGCGCGCGCGCACAGCCCACTCCCAGCTCAGCAGCACTATGTGCGGTTGTTGGCATTGCCAGTGGGCCAGGTCACATCCATATGCGGCTTCAACAGCTGGCTGACCTCCCGCATGGCTTTTTCCTCCTGCGCTGCGTGCGGGGCCTCGGCCAGCTTCAGCGCCTCCAGCACCGTCCGCACATCCATGCGCACCTGCGCCAAGCGCGCCATAGTGTTCACTAGATTGAGAGCGGTCCCGCAGCACAGGCAGACCTCTATGGTCCGTCACATCACGGGGAAGACTTGCCCATCAAATACCTTATTTCCATCGTCCATCTCCTTCTGTATAGACACTGGACTGTCTGCGCGTCCATGCCCCCCTGCCCACATGAGTCTTGGGCCAAGACAGCGCCCGACAAACAGGACACGCCGCCCGATGAGAAAGGCAGCGCAGAGGCGGGCCGCCCACCTCCTCGACCGTCTTCATGCCCATGAGGTGCACGGCCACGCCGGGCGCCGAAACCGACTCCTTGATGGCGAGCGTGCCGATATCGACGCCGTACGACTCCGCCGCGCGCCGCGCCGCGGCGGCCGCCTCCAGCACCGGCTTGGGCGCCGGGTGCCAGTCCGCGGCGCCCTGCGAACGGTCAACCGCGGTCCAACATGAGGTGTTGTGAGGACCCACTCCGTTCAGCGCTCGACCACTGCCCCTCCGCTCGGCACTGGCGCCAGTTACGCAAAGCGCTGACACACTGCTCACCAAGCAACACTCTAAAATACAAAATGCAAATGCAAATGCACATCACAAACCACACTCCAATACTGTTCCAGTCACACGCTCTGCATGCCGCGACAGTGGCGTCGGCCAATCGCATGTTGTCAGTGGCGCCCGCCAAACCGCGTGTTGTCGGTATTGTTGCCAAATACGCCTGTATTCCGGCCGCACACACGCGCCTGCTCCATGACCATGCCCATAGCGGAGGCAGCTGCCAGCCCTACCAGCGCGGGCGCGCCTGCTTGGTGAACATGCCCATGGAGGAGAAGGACGCGCTGATGACGCCCACGCCCTTGCTCTTGAAGTAGGGCAGCAGCGGCAGCAGCGTGCGGTCGTTCAGGCACTTGTGGCAGTACGACAGCACCACGTCCACCAGCCCGGCCGGCGCCCTGCCAGGGTCCACCAAGACGGTTAGGGTTGTCCGCACCGCGCGGGAATGCGCGCATTGCGCCCACTGCATCAGCCTGCTGCACTGCATCGACGCCCCTGGCTCAGCCTGGGAGCGGCTAAGCGGTGGCTCCGCCTCGCTCGGAGCCCGCACCCTTGCAATGCTGGTGTTGATGCGCCGGCACCAGCGCGGGCGCCGGGGGCGCGCCTGTCCAGGATGTATTTAAAGGCGTCCAGCGGCAGGCCCGAGAAGCCGACGTAGCGCACGGTGCCCTCCTTGCGCAGCTTGGCCAGCGCGGGCAGGGTCTCGTTGATAATCTGCCGGCGCGCGGCGCCCCACGCGTCAGGTGCTGCCGCCTCTCTGTGGCGCTGCAGCCACCAAGACGCGCACGCCGCTTGCCACTGATCCCCACACGCACAGAGCACCACACCATGGTGCGGCTCCGCCAGCCGCTCCGAGCTGCTCACGGTGGCCGGCCCCACGCGCAGGCCGGCGGGGGCGCGCCAACATGCGCCCGCCGCTCCGGGGCACACGCGCGCGGTCACTCAGCCGACCCGACTCAAGAAGCAGTAATAGTGAAGCGGGCGCGCGCCAGCTGCAGGTCGTCCGCGTATTCGACGTCGTGCACCTGGATGATGTCAATGTACTCCATTCCCAACCGCTCCAGCGACTCGGACACGCTGCGCGCGGCCCGCATATGCGCTTGTGGGCCCCGACCGCCAATGGGGCTGCAGACCTGGAAGGTCCATAGCCCCGGCAAGGCCGGCGTGTGGCACGCTGGCGCCGCACGCCGCAGCCAGGCTTGGGCTCTGCACTTTTGGAGCTTGGGCTTTGTACTTCTGGGACTAATAAGAGGGTACGGCGGCGCGCCTGCGCGTCACGCGCGCCGCGCTGAAGTCCGCCGGCTGCCCCGGCCCATACTTGCCCACCTTGGTGGAAACGACCACACGCTCGCGCGGGAAGCCGCGCAGGCCGCGCCCGAGCAGCTGCGCGGATGCGCGCAGGCCGGCGGTGAGCGCTTGGCGCGGGGCCGAAGCGGCCTTCGTCTGGCCGCTCAGGCGCGGTGGCCTGCCAGCCGCGCTTTGCTGGCAGGCAACAAGCCAGCCAGCCCAACCCCTACTGAAATTATGAGGTAAGTGCGACAGCGGGTAAGCCCAGCAGCCGAAGCAAGAGTGACGCGGTGACGCCCGCCATGCACCTCGCGCCTTGCAACAGGAGCGGGGCTGCAGGCTTGCAGGCCGGGCAATCCTCAGCAGCTCCTTCCAACCTGTCAGGCCAATGCGCGTGGGGTGGCGGGGGGCGCGACGCGCTCCCTTGGCAGGGGCGAGGCGGCGGGCGGCACCCGCTCGGCGCTGCCGCCGCCGTAGAAGGGCGCGACGTCCCAGAAGTTGATGCCCAGGTCGTACGCCTCCTTGATGGCTGCTAGCGCCTCCTTCTCATCCGGCGTCTGGCCACGCGCGCACACACAGCGGCATTGCTCCGCGTGCACTGACATGCGGGCGCGGAGGCTGGGCGCTGGAAAGATACTCTGCGGGTGCGCTCCCTTGCGCTCCCAACAGCCGACGGCTGCAGGCCAAGCTGTGCACGCAGGTGTGCACCATCGACCGTGCAGCAGGCTTGATGTCGATGCATGCCCAGTGCCTTCCTCAACAGAGCCCAGTCAAGTGACGGTGGACACCACACGTGCGCTGTGGAGCCTGGCTCACCCCGTACGCGTGCCCCAGCGGACTGCAGCCGAAGCCGAGCACGGACACTGGCACGGAGTCGGGCCGGCCCGGCACCAGCGGGTGCTTTGGCAGCAGGACGGGCGCCATAGCAGATCACTTGTGCACGCAGGAATCTGTTAGTGGCTCTCAGTCGGGGGCGGCAGGCAGCTCGGTACCTCCAAGGTGGAACAAAACACTAGTCGTGGACGAGTGACAGCTGCGCTGGGCTTTTGAGCACCGGGAGGAGCAAAATTCCTAGCGCGTTTATCTGGAGTCCTGCCGCCGGCAACCTGGAGCTCTCTGGGTCACCTTATGAGCGATGGGAGGCCGCGGATGCAGCCACTGGAGACTAGTATAGATAGCGCCGCAGGCGTGGCGGGCGCGGCGCCTGCGCGCGCTGAGCCAGGGCAAGCAGCACAGGCCCTCGAAACCTCCGCGCCCGCGCCGGCGCGGCAGCCCCGGAGCAAGGTGCTTGCGTCCCCCGGGCATGCCCGCCATGCGCCATCAAGCTCGCGCCCAGGGCGCGCGGCAGCGGCCACCCCGGAGTGCCAGATGCACCCTGCGCGCCCTGCGACCCGCCTTGGAGCGCAGTTGCCGACCGCGCGCGTTGGGCTGCAGGGCGGCGCGGGCGGGAGCAGCCAGGGCCAGGCCGCGCCGGTCGCAGCCACGCAGTCGCGGCGGCGCGCGGCCGCGCCCGACGCCATGGTGGCCGGCGCGGCGGGCGGCGGCGTCGGCGGCCACCCCGCGGCGCCCGTCTCCAAAAAGTCGCACCTGTTTGGGCAGGTGCGCGCGCCCCGTCGGGCCTCTAGGTCGCGCCCGGGTGGCGACTGGCGGCTTAGTGACTGGTGCAGGGCCTAGGCGCCGGCAGCTTCTGTGCATCGCAGCATGTGCTGTTGAGTCGCGCCAGCCTGGTCCGTGATGCAGGCGGACGCTGTTTGCACGCGTGCCTGTGCCAACGCCTGACATGGCGCTGACGATCTGTGTGCTGGCGCGCTGCTGCGGCGCCTTAGTTCTGGCCGCGCCGCAGGCGCTCATGCTGTACGCTGCAGTGGTGTCCGCGTCGACGCCGGTCGCGATGCGCTACCTGTACCGCACGGCGCAGCCGCCGCAGCCGGCGGTGCTGGCGGCCGTGCAGACCGGGCTTGCGGCGGCGATCCTGTGCGTGCTGTGCGGCACATGGTACATGATCAGCGGCCTGCACCGGCAGCTGAAGGCCGGCGAGGGCCGCAGCGGCCGGCGCGCGCTCAGCGACGCGGAGGCCGCGCAGCGCGGCGACAGCGCGCTCAACATGAAGCTGCACGAGGTGCGCGCGGCGGCGGGCGCAGGGTCCCAAGCAGCCGCGCCCGTGTGTCAGCGAGCACTGGTGGCTTCGACCCCAGAGCCGGCCTGCTTCTGCGCTGCGCTGCGCCTTGTCTCTCTCGGGGAGTTCACGGGCGATTTTCTCAGGGAGTTCATAGGCAACGCACTGGGCGGCTCAGGCGTCTGGCGGGCATCGCCCGACTCGTGCAGGCCCGAGGCTCGCGCAGCCGAGCTGCGCGTGCGGTGCGTGGGGGGCGAGGCGGCCCGGCGCTGGCGCGGCACGGCGCGGGCTCATGGGGGTCGTGCCCTGACAGCTTCACGGGCAGCTTGAGCTGCGCACGTGGCGCGGCAGGGCCGCTGCCCCAGCGCACAAGCCGCCGGGCGCGGTCCCGCACGAGGCGCGCGTGGGCGGCGCGCGAGCGCCGGCGCGCCGCTGAGCGGGGCGCGTGGCGCGGCGCAGGCGGGCAGCCCGGGCCTGGCAAAGCACGGGCCGGGCGCGCTGGAGGCGCGCGCGGACAGCGTCAGCCTGCTGGAGCGCGGCGGCAGCGCGTTCTCGGTGGAGAGCGACTTCCTGCCCGAGCAGCGGCGCTCCGGCCTCCAGGCGCGCGGTTTTTGCCTCCTTTTCTTTCCCTTTTTTTAAAGAGCAACTACCTGCTCGAGCAGCGGCGCTCAAATCTTCAGTAGCGCAGTTATCTCTCTTTCTTTCTTCTGGGCTGCCGCGCCCGGGGCCCCTGCTTGGCCAAACATGGAGCCCGACGTGCCGCACCTGCGCGCGCGCGTGCGCACCAGAGCGGCGCGTTTCGCTGCAAATTAGGCCGTATGGCAGGGCAATGAGCGAGCGAGCTGGGCGCGGCACTGCGGCGCGGCGTGCCTGGGGCCAGAGCTGCCCCAGTGCAGTGGCCCGGCTCGCAGAGGGTTGGGGCGGGCACTGCGGTGTGTGAGTACGCGCGCATGTGAGGAGGCTGCTGCGCATGCTCCGCGCACTCACGCGCGCGCATCGGGCGCTATTTTGCTGGTGCTGCCGAACGGCCGACCTGATGCCAGCACGCCTGCGCGCGCGCAGCTGCCGGACGCCGAAGTGCTGGAGGGGGGCGCGCGGCCCGCGGCGGGGCGGAGGCGTGCCGCAGTGCGGTCGTGCCTGGCGGCCGTGCGGCGGCCGCTCGCGCGCGGGCTTAACATGACCACGCGCAACGTGTACATTGCCGGCGCCGAGCTGGGCGCCTGGGCGTTCACTGCAAACGCAATCATGGTGCGCCGCGCGCCCGGCCGCTCGGCCCCGCGCGCACCCGGCATTGACCGATGAGGCAGTTGGACAGCCGCCGGCGCTGCCCGAGGCGCTGTGCGCGCTGCGGGCTCGCGCACTGGACGGAGCCGCGTGCCTGCTTGCGCACCGGGCGGCGCAAGCGCAGGAGGCGGCTACGTGGCCGGGCGCGCCAGGCCAAAGCAATCGTACCATAGCAGCGGTGCAGCGTCCAGTGCCCTTGCGCGAACGCGCCGGCGGGGCAGGCCGCGCCACGCGCCTTGGGGATGCCTAGCGAGCGTGCGCGTTGTGGGCGCGCAGGTGTATGGCCTGCAGCTGACCACCATAGCGAAGGGCGCCTTCCTGATCCGCGCGTCCATTGTCTTCACGCCCATCTTGAGCACGATTGCGGGCGACGTGGTGCCCCGCGGGCTGTGGGCGGGCGCGCTGCTCGGCTTTGCAGGCGCGCGGCTGCCTCGCCGCGGGCGCCGCTCGTCGCAGGCGGCGCTGCCAGCGGCTTTCTGAGCGCGGCGTGTCCGGCCTTGCGTGTCTGGCGGTGCAGGGAGCCGGCGGGCGCAGCGATGGAGTCGGCCCATGCGTTCCTGCTTCCAAGTGTGCCTCGAGTCCACTTAGTATGCTGCGCTCTCCGCTGCTATGTGCGCCTCTGCTGAGCATGCTGCGGCGGCATGCACCGCGCCGTACGCTGTGCTGCCACACACGCGCGTCTCTAGTTGGGGCGCCACACCGCTCCAGGCATGAACAGACCGGATGATGAGGCATCCCCCCCTCCCCTCCCAATGAGGATTCAAAGTGTGCAGAAGTGGATTTTTTGTGCACCTGCCGACGGCCGCGCGTGGACGGGCGCGCAGGCAGCATCTTGATCAGCGTGGACCCGGTGAAGGGCGACGTCAACGCCGGCGACCCCGCCGGCGCCGCCGCGATTGGCGGCGATGCCATCCTGATCGCCTCGGCCTCGCTCTGGTCGATGGTCATGGTGCGGCAGAGCAAGCACGCGCCGCACTTCTCGCCCGTGACGCTCGCGACCGTGAAGGTGCGCCCTGTCGCAATTTAGGGCTAGGATATAGGGGTAGCCGGCAGCCCTGCTTTCAAACCTAAGAGCTCAGGCCCGGGCGTCACCGAGCGCTGCGCGTCATAGGCTGGCGTCCAGTGCCTGTTCTGGCATGACCCTCGGTGCTCGGCACCGCGCTGACGCTGACGGCTGCACGCGTGGGGTGCAGCTGATCGTCATGGCGCTGTGCTCGGCGACGTGGCTGGCCATCACGATCGCGGTGTTCGTCGGCAACCACCAGCGGCCGACCGCGGTCTGGGAGGGCTACCGCGACCCCATCGCCTGGGCGGTCCTGCTGTGGCCGGCGATTGGTGCGCACCTGCGACGGGTGCCAAGCATGGGCTGCCTGCGTTGCAGCACGGGCTGTCTGCAGAGCCAGGGGTCAACCGGGCTGCTGCAGCCTCGCCTGGACTGCTGCAATGCTGTGCACGGCTGTCCATGCACATGCACGTCCCACTGTCTGTGCAAAGGGCTGCAAGTGGCGCTGCTGCTGCGTTATGTGTAGGTCAAGGGTAGGGTGCAGCGCTGCGGCCTAGCGCGCTCGGTTGCGTGCCCGCTGTCCTGAGCCGGGCGGCGCGCGGCGCAGGGCCCTTCAGTACGGGCGAAATCGCGCAGCTGGCCGCGCAGGCCCGCATCAGCGCGACCGCGGGGCAGGCACGCCCCGCCTGGGGCTCGTAAGTGGTGTGTGCCGCCAGGCTGTTTGGCGCCCGGTCTCGTGGCAGGCACGCGAGCAGCGGGCTGTAATAGTTTATATGCAGGCGTAGGTGTGCAGGCCTGGCCTTTAGGGGCTGCCGGCCCTTTGCTGTGCTGCGGGCTGCCCCCGTGTCTCAGCGACCTGCCAAGACAAGGCCAAGCTGCACACAGGTAGGGTTGGTTAGGAAACCCAATAGACAGGCGGCCAGCCGCACTGCCGAGCATGAAGCCGCTGGCAAAGCGAAAGCGAGAGGCACGCGAGCAAGGCGCGGGGGCGCGCGCGACGCTCTCAGGCGCGCTCGGCCGCGGCGGCTGACAGGGCCTTCGCGCGCGCGGCAGGTGATCCTGGCGATTGATCCGCTGTTCTCCATCCTGCTGGGCCTGGCGGTGGACCGCAGCGAGACCAAGCTGGGCCCCCTCGGGTGGACCGGCGGCGGCATCTTGATCGGCGCCTGCCTCATCGCCAGCCGCTTCGCGCGCGCGCACTGACCCGCGCGCCCTCACCCGCCGCGGCATCCTGATCGGCGCCTGCCTGATCGCCAGCCGCTTCGCGCGCGCACACTGAACCAGGGCGGCCCCACCCGCCGCGCCCGCGCGAGGATGCGCGCGTGTGCGCGCCGAGGAGGCGCGGGCCGCGAGCTCGGGGAACCTGCGGATGGAATGTCGACCAGCAGCGCAGGCGCGGCGATGCTCGGGAGGATGCTGGCGCCACCGCGGCCGGCGTGCGCGCGCTTGCCGGCCGCCGCATGCGTGCTCGCGGCGGTTTTGGTTCGTTTGCACTTGTTTGCCGCCATTCTTTTCGTGTGTGTGTGCATACTAGGCGACTTTGCAGCCACTTGTGCGTGCAGCGCGTTGCAGCACGTGATATATAGAAAGCCCGAGTCGACCCGCACGGCCGCCCCGGGGTTGACGTGGTTGCGCACGACCGCGCGCCTGCCAGCACCCTTTGTGCACCCAAGCGTGACCCTGGAAGGGGGTTAGCCACGCCCTCTGCTCTGGCATGATCGTGCACGCACATCCACAGCAACAAGGCATCCACGTTGAGCGAGGCGTGGTAGCGTGGTGATTCCTTGGCAGCCGAGGGAGGGGGTGCTGTTGTAGAGGTCTCTTGCAAGGGCCGCAAACAGCGACGCGTCTCTTGGAACCGCAAGTGATGACGTAGCTCAGTGCTAACACGGCCTCTCCAATCGCATCCAGCGTTTGGGCTCTTTGGTTGCGTTGGTTAGCGCAGAGGAAGTCGGGGCAGTTTTAACAGCCTTTCCTTTGAGTGCTGTGCACCTGCTGCATCTGCAGAGTGTGCGGCGCGTTATAGTCCGGCTCTGGACAGTGAAGCTTAGACGATCAAGAGTGGGCGTATCGTTTGCACCATGGGTGATAAGATAGCGCTGGGTGGGACTCCACCTAGCTGCCTGGGACCCAGCGCATGTAGCGTTGTACCCTTAGCATACGGATGCTGGTATGATGGGGTGCACTGTTGCTGGCATGCCCGCTGTAGGAATACATGTATATTGTGGGGAGGGGACCGGCGGCCGTAGTGAGCACCGGGCCATGTTGGCGCCTGCTGTGGGGTGCCAAGTGTGTTGGCTCCTGCTGTGGTGGTGTGCAGGGGTGTGTGCAGGGGTGGTTATGAAGAGTGCGACGCTGTGCTAGGTCTGTTCGAGCTGCTGCGTCTCTCGGCTTGTGCAGTGTGGTGTCAGCATTCATGTAACCTGTTAAAAGAGTGCGCCACCACAGCATCCATCAGCTTGTGTTGCAAATCCAGCACTGTTGGCAGCGAGTCATCTGACCCTTGCCAGTTGCGTATATATGTATGCACCAACCAATCCCACCACAGCATGTGGTGCCTAACAGCATGACCTCTGATGAAGGCGCACACAGCAGCAACAGCAGTCCTGCAAAATCGTGTACCCTGCAAATCGTGTACCCTGCAAAACAAGTGCGTCTCAGCAGTTCTTCCCCAAACTCTCCATCGCCTATTGCGAGTACCAATAATGTAGGCCAGGCGCCATGCCGTCTGGCATGCTGCGCAACCGCAGCCCGCACACACACGAGCAGCCTCCCGCGGCAGGCCGCGCGCCACGGCTCACCAATGAACGCCAGGATTGTGTGGTTTCCCTTCACGCGCTTGCTGTACGGAGGAGCGCCTGAAGGGCCAGCACGCTCCTCCTCACACTCCCTGTAACTAGGACTCGACAGTTTCTGGGGTCACCAGAGCGTGTGGCCGCCGTCCAGCACCAGGTTGTGCCCGGTCATGTAGGACGCCGCGTCGGAGGCCATGAGCACGAGCGCGGCCTGCAGGTCTGTGACCTCTGCCAGGCGCGCCGCTGGGATCTGGCCCAGCCACTCCTTGCACAGCGGCCGCAGCGCCTCCGACTCCTGCGCAACGACGCCGTCAGGCGCGCTGGCCTCATCGTGTGGTCGCACACGCCAGCGGGGCGGCGGCCTGCTAAGAGGAAAAGCATGCCCAGCCGGGTACATGCCGGCAGGCGATGCTCAGTGAGAGAGGATGCCGGCAGGCAATGCTCAGTGAGAGAGGAGGACGCATGCAGATGCATCTGATTTAATCAAGCTCTGTCAGTCGCAAGCAGGGGCGCATGCTGCCCGCACGTGCACATGCCCTGCCACGGGCGTGCTGCGCACACCCTACAAAACAGGGTTCTGAGGACCAGGGCGCCCTGGCATGCGCGCCTGGATGAGCGCGGTGTTGACGATGCCGGGCGACATGCAGTTGACGGTCACGCCGCGGTCCGCCCACTCGCAGCCCAGCGTCTGCGTGATCTTCACCACCGCCGCCTTGGACGCGTTGTACGCGATCTGCGCACGGTGCCCCAGTCCCCGGCTCACCAAGAAAGTAATGCTTTGCGTGCTGCCGTGCCGGGCGCGGTGCAGGCAATGCGCATGCTCTGCAGCTGCTGGCTTGGAGTGACAAGGTTGTGGACAAGCCAGGACACACTTTCAGCAGCCAGGAACCAAGCACGATGCAGATTGGCAGAGGTCAGTGCACGTGGACACGCAGCTCATCGCAGCAGCGCACAGCATGACCCCGCGCTTGCAACAGCGTGTGCGAGTCTGCGCGCATCCCAGCAGGCCTGTGCTGCGAGGCAGGTGCTCCCCAGCGACAGCACACACACGCTGCGCCTGCAGACGCCCGCTCCTTCCAGCATACCCCCGCTGCCCCCAAGTGGGCGGCCCGCGCGCGCCTGCTTCTGCGGGTGCGGCACCAGCAGGGAGGCCATGCTGGCGGTGTTGATGATGCGCCCAGCCCCGGCCGCCAGCATGTGCCGCCCCTCCGCCTGCGCGCCCCCGGCCGCGCTGCATCGCAGGAGGACGGCGCCGGCGCAGCAGCCGCGCTCTCACCCGAGAGGACGTGGCCAAGCGGTGGCGAGTGTGTGCAAGCCGCCACAAGCACAGGGCATCTCACTGCAGCGTTGCCATAGTGACCCTCGCCGCGATGTTGCCACCGGCTCAACTCTTCCCACACCGCCGGCGCTACATGCCACAGCCCCAGCCACTCTCAACACATGCCGCCGTGACCCTGAAGACCTAAGAAGACCCTTGAGATCAGGTTTTGCGGCGAGCGGAGCCGTGCCCCGGGCGCGCGCCTGGCAGCAGAGGAAGAGGCCCTTGGTGTTGACGCCGAACGTGAGGTCCCACTCGTGCTCCGGCGTGTCCTCGGCCGCGTTGTTCTTGTTCACGCCCGCGTTGTTTACCGCGATGTCCAGCCGGCCCAGGCCTGCCACAGTCTCCGCCACCATCCTGGGTTGCCATGCGGGCCAGACTTGTTAATGGATCGGTCCACCATTGCATGCCGCCAGCACTGCGCTCGTCGCATGGATGCCGAAGCTATATGCTGCACTGCAGTGGGCTGCCGGCTTGGCCCGCTTGCATGTGCCTTGTGCTTGCAAAAAAATCAGACAGCGGCACGGCAGGCCTCAGAGGCATCAGGGCGTTGGGCGCACCGCTCGCAGTCGGCGGCGCGCGTGATGTCGGCCACCACGGCCAGGCTGCGCACGCCCTTGGCCGCCAGCTCGGCCGCGGTCGCCTCGGCCGTGGCGCGCACCACATCCACAACCGCCACCGCCGCGCCGGCCTCGCCCAGCGCGTGCGCGAACGCGCGCCCGATGCCCTGGCCGCCGCCTGGTATGCGCGCACGCGCTGCAGCTCAGCGGCGGGCTGCAAGAGCCGGGGCTCATGCACGAGGGCAGTCTGTGCGCACCGGTGGCTGGTGGATGGCTGACAAGCATGGCATGCGCACTGCTGCTCATGCTTGCAAGCCAACCCCTTGCTACCTTTCTCTGATCAAGTCTGGTCTTGACACATTCCCTTGGCTGGCCTGTCACCGGTGAGAGCCACTGCGTGCAAGCGCGGGCTGGCCGCGCCTGTCACCAGCGCGACGCGGCTGTTCAGCTTCAGGCGCTGCGTGATGAGGTTGCCGTGCAGGCCCGTAGCAACATCGTCCTTCGCATCCGCGAGTGGCCTGCGGCGCACGGCGAGCGCAATCCGTCCCTTATGACATGTGGCAAGGGAAACTACAGCCCTGGCTCCACTCCTGGCACGGCTTGCCACGCATGCTTGCGCTGCATGATGGCCACACCAGAGCCGCCGCGAAGGCCTGTGAGAGCCTTTGCAGCAGCATGCGCACGCCTGCAGCCCATGGCTTCCACGCTGGTTGCGGGGCGCACCGGCGCGTGACGATGCTGACGCCGTCGCGGAAGGGCAGCACGACGACGTCCACGCGCGAGTCCTTGCGCACGAAGTCGTTGAACTTGCGGATGGCGTCCGCGGACTCGTCCTTCATGCCGCCGGGCTCGTACGTGCGGCCCTGCCGGCACAAGATACATGGCCTCGGCTGCGCGCCGTGCAGCCCGCACGGGGCGAGGCACGACTGCATCCACGCACATGCTGGACACACGCAGCTGCCCATTATTCGGAATGCCCGAGCAGGACGCGCAGCAGGGCGGGCGCGGGCGCGGCACCTTCATCAGCGAATTGTCCACGATGATGGCGCCGCCCGGCGTGATGAGGTTGTGGTCCATCAGCTGCGCGCGGCGCCGGCTCCGCATCAGCATTGCGATGTGGTCGCACACCATGCAGACGGCCATGTGTCAATCCACGTCGCATTTGCAGGTACCCCGCCATTCCTTTCTTCTGACTCTCCTGACTCTCTTCTGATTATGAACATAGAGTGACTAGCTGGTGAGGTCACACCAGCGCAGTATGCAGAGCTGGTGCCAGCCGCTGCCAACCCCTCACCGCCTGCTGCGAGTCGAGCAACCTTCATGTCACACTGCCTCTCGAGCTGCGGCACGCCATCAAACGCGGGCAGGCAGGCGTCGTGTCGGGTCGGGGTGGTGCAGGCGCGCCGCCGCGCCTGCTGGTAGTAGCCCAGGTAGCCGCCCTTGTCCGCGTCCAGGAAGGCGAGGTCGAAGCGCACGCCGCGCGCCGCCAGCTTCTCAATCGACTCGCTCGCCGGCCCCAGGACCACCTCCACCTGGCCGCGGAACCAGCGAGGAAAGCTTGCTTGTGGAGCTAAACCCAACTCACGCATGCTGTACGGCATGCACGCCATGCATGGCACACACAGGCGCCGCCGCCCAACGATGGCTGCTGGCGCGCCCCGCGCAGGGCGACAGCGCCGCGCCCGCGCGCGCGCGCGCGCGCGCGCGCTGGGCCGCCCCTGGCCAGCGCTCCCGCCGCGGGCGGGCCGCGGCGTCACAGGCGGCGCCGCCGGCGGGCGCGGGGGCGGGGCCCGGCGCGCCTTGTCCGCCACGCCCGCCCGGCGGAAGAAGGGCGCGGAGAAGTCGCGCATGTACTCCTCGATCTCCAGCGCGTGCACCTGCGCGGGCAGGCGACCGCTGATACCCTTACCCTATACCCTATGCAGGCGACCGCTGACGAGCATCGCCTGGCCACCAGGGCATGCACATGCGCTGGCAGCCGGTGTGTCAGCTGATGCGGTGCTTCAGCTGCTGTGTGCGCGCGCTGGCAGGGCGCAGCATACTTTCAAGAAGAGCGCTTGTGCACGCTGCGAGACGCCCGCGTGCAGCAGGGCATTCATACGCTCCTCCGGCCCTGGAGGCGTCCAACAGGCAGGGCCCTGCACCAAGGCAACCCGTCCCAGCACGACTCGCTCCAAGGCACCAGCGGAGCGTCGCAGCGCATGCTATGCTTATGCGTGCTGCACCAGCTGGGCTTAACGGTGTGTGTTACTGCGTGCTAGCACGCACAATGGGCGATCAGGGCGCCGCACGCGGGGGCGCGGGCGTTGCATGGGGGCGGCCACGGCCAGGGGCGGACCCAGCCGACCGCTGGCAGCGCCAGCGCGACCGCGAGCGTCGTCCCCGACCCACACCCTAACCCAGAATGTGTGGGGGCAGCCGGGGCCGGGGGCGGACCCGGCCATCGGCGGGCAGCGCCAGCGCGACCGCCAGCGTCGTCGTGCCAGTGAACATGCCGACCTCCAGCACCGTCTTGGCGTGCGCCAGCCGGCAGAGCGTGGCGATGAAGCGGCCCTCCAGCGCGCCCGCGCAGCACTCCTTCTTCTGCAGGAAGCGCGTCTTGCCCTGCCGCGCCGCAGGCGCCGTGACCCGCGGCCCCGACAAGAGGGGACGGGGCACGTGCATACTATGCACGTGCTTCGCCCGCATTTGCATGAAAGACAGCTTGTTGCACTGCGCGCTCTGTGCGGCAAGGCGCCGCGCCGCATGCGCTCTGTTGCGCCGCTTGCGCTCTCCTTGCTGTTCACTTGCTGTCAGGCAGCAAAGTTGTGGTTTGTGGATCAGTACTGACATAAGCATAACACTGGAGGCTCCGTGATAATGACAGTGCAGAAAGCGCATGCAAAAGTTGTACTACTATATCAAATAGACACCTAGCTGGAGGTGCACACCTCCACGAGCTTTTCTGTGACATCCACAGTGCATGTTTGGACTGCAGGCACTCACAATGCAGTCATCGCAGGCTTTAAGCGCACCTGTTTGTGGGCATCAGCCCAATCGTTGCTCCCCGAAGCCTGGATCAGCTCTTGGACCACCTGCACGCACGCCGTTCCCCGCTACGTTATGCACCACCTTCTACATAATGGGTCTGCTGTAAGTCTTGTGCAGGCTCCAGGCCTTGGCTTGCCTGCGCACAAGGCAACGCCCAGCCGCCAGAAATAGCAGTTTCACTGTTTATACCGCATCAACGAGCCAATGCAGTGCGGTCCACCCCCGCGCCAAGGCACAAGATAGCTTGTGGTGTCTTGCAGTACTCTGTGACCTTCGTCCATGCAAGCCTCACTAAACAAGGCGGCGTCCGGGCAGAATGCAGTGATTGGAGGCGCATGCGCGAGCCAAAGCAATCGGGTGCAGGCGCTCACGGGTGCGGGCGGCGTGGAGACGGCGTCCAGGTACGGGTCCAGGCCCGCCACCAGCTTATACGCCCGCTCCACCAGCCCGCGCATCTCTGCCTGGTCGGGGGCCGCCAGCGCACGTCCCAGCAGGTCCACCAGCGCCTCCACCGGCGTGTCCGGCTGCCCGGTGCTGTGAATGCTGTGCTCGCCGTTGACTGTCATTGCGCCCGGGTATCAGTGCAGGAACGCCCAGCCACTGCAATAGTAATGCTACCAGCGTCGCACTGTCTATAGCGCAAGCCGCTGGCTATGACTGCCTATGCTGCACGCTTATTTCCGCTGCCGTCCTGCGTGTTAAAAAGGTGCCGACAACCCTTTTGTTCAAACCAGGCCACGCCAGCCCGAGCAGGCGACAGGCAATCACTGCGCGGCCACCCAAGAGCCAGAGCAGTCACTGTTGCATAGTCTATCGCGAGCTAGCGCACCTCCGCTTTCGGAAAGCGGCGTGCCTAGCTAGAAAGCAGACGCGAGCTGCGTGCAAGAGTGCAATAGTACACTCGCACAAGTGCTCGCGCAGCTAGCAGTCTCGCAGGCGCCTAAGATGGGAAGCCACTGCCTTGCAGCGGGCTTGACCGCAAGCCTGCCCCGCAACCACAGCCAGCCGATATGCAGGTGCGCACGGGATTGCCGGATGGGCCACACGTGCAGATCAATGCCTTTCCGATACCAGAGTGATGCGTGATGGGCGGCCGGGTGCCTGACAGCAGCTTAGCAGCCCGGGCATTGGCCTGCTTGCGGGAGGGCGACGTCACCCAGCCGCCTCACGACCACAATGCCATGAGGCCACACCATCGCTGTCGGAATATTATCCAGAGCGCTCCGCGACGGTTGAGCTGGTTGGTGGACAAAAAGCAAAGGGCTTGGCATAGTGCAGCGGCGCAGGTGTCCCATTATCTGGCACCGATGGCGCATGTGCTTACATGCACATTGCGCCTGCATGCAGGCCGCCACACCGACCCGCGCGCTTGAACGCGGGTTCGCGGCCTCACCGACCACGGACACAGGCGGCCGCGACCGTCACAGCGCCGGCGGACCATGCTGTCTCCGCGCAGACTGCCACGCCAGCGGGCGTGACGGCCGCGGCCAGTGCGCCGCAGCCGGTGTCCGATCACGCGGAGCGCGGCATGAGCCACGCCGTGAGCCCTGACCGCCACAATCAGCCTGGGCTGAACGGCCTATCCGCATGCGGCACGTCCGGCCTCACCACGGTGCGCGGCATGCACGCTTCCTGATATGCGCAGCCCTCTTCGCCTGAATAACTGTTAGACGGGTAAGTATTGTTTGTGGTGATAACGAGCTGTGGAGCTCGCTGCGAGTTGCAATGTTGCTTTGCTGCAGCAGTGATGCAGAGCAGTGCATAGCCTCTTTGCTAGCGGGCTGTCGGTGCGCAACACTCCCATATCCTCGAGCACGACGCGCAGGGCGTGTTCCAGATCAACGCTGTGCAGCCCGTCCGGTACGTCATCGAGGAGGTGTCTGGGCTGTTTGACGTGGAGAACGAGGTGCGCATAGGGAGCCTTAATGTGTGTGTAGTGGCTGGGTTTTCGGCCCGCTTCTGCTATGTTGCAAGCAGGTCATGCGATATGTATTGTCAAGCACACGTGACGTAAGTTTGCGTGCAGCTACACACTCACCATCCTTTTGTATCGAGCCTGACGCACTGACCTCCTGCTGCTGGTGGCGATCTGCAGACCATGCTGCGGGGAGTGGTGCCGGACTCGTTCCCATGCCAGCCGACCGTCCTGCCTGTGCACGCTCCTGGGCAGCGCCGCTTTGTCGTCATGGACGACAATGTGCACCGCATTTACGGCGAGCGCGTGCAGAAGGTATGCTGCATGGGTCTGAGCTTTTCGTGCATTGGTGAGCACTTAGTAGGCAGGTTTTGCAAGCAGAGGCACTGAATCCAAGCAGACGTGCTTGCGGTTGCTGGGCATGTATGCTTGTGCATGCAGGTCCCCTGCTGAACATGCCAGTGTCCTTTCTTGCTGCCAATAGCCATGCTTATTGTCCCGAATTGTCATACCACCATACCACCATTATTTGGTTGTGGCCTCTGACGCACGTGACCCGCTGGTGGTGGCAGTACTTTGACGCCCACGGCGTGGAGTGCCGGATCCTGCCGCTGCCCACCAACGAGGCCAACAAGAGCTTCGACCTGGTGTTTGAGATCACCCGCCAGCTGGAGGAGTTCAAGCTCAACCGGCGCGCGCTACCTGCCTCCCGCGCTGCTGCGCCGCTGCGCTGAGTGCCGCAGCGGGCGCATGTGCTGTGTCCGTGCGCATGCTGTGCAGGGCCAGCATACCAAGGGCTTGCCCAGGGATGGCCGCTGCGCTTTCCATCGCGCCTGCCAAGCACGCACCGCCGTGGCGCTGACAGACATGGCGTCGGGTTGGCAGGCGCAAGGAGCCTATCGTGGCCATTGGCGGCGGCGTGTGCCTGGACGTTGTTGGGCTGGCCTCAAACCTGTACCGGCGCAACACGCCGGTCATCAAGGCAAGCTCGCGCCGCGTGGTGGCTGGGCTGGCCCACCTCAGTCCAGTGCTCTCTGTGTGTGACATGTGCAGGGAATGGCTGCCAAGGAAGGCCAAAGTGCCTGTTTGGCAGAACTGCCGAGGTATTCAGCCCAGCTGATGTGCGGCTGCATGCGCGTCCAGGTGCCGACGACGGTCATGGCGGCGGTGGATGCATCTGTGGGCATCAAGACTGCAGTCAATTTTGAGAACCGGAAGAACAAGATGGGCACGTACTGCCCGCCGCTGGCAGTGTACATCGACAGGTGCGCCCTCGAAGGCTGGCATAGACAGGCAGCGCTCTGTGGTTGGTTTGTGTCACGCAGATTCAGCCTCGGCAAGTGTGTGGCATGCAGATGCAGCCCTGGTACATGTGTGGGTGACAAGTGTAGCAGTGTGGGGTTGTTCCAAGGGCAAGGTGGCCAGTTTGCGTGTCGATGAGTTCACCTGTGCACTGTGCAGCATTAAGAGGTCCAACTATGATCCTGGAAGACATGATGTTGAGAGCAAAGTTGGTGCTGCTCATGCAGGTCATTCCTGAAGACGCTGGACCAGCGGAACGTGAGCAACGGTTCAGCAGAGATGCTGAAGATGGCGTGCATCAAGGATGCGCCGCTGTTTGTGGTGCTCGAGGCGCATGCGCGGGAGCTCATCGCTGGCAACTTTCAGAGCGCTGCCTCAAGCGTGGCCATGCGGCGGTCCATCCAGGGCATGGTGCATGCTGCGCTGTCGACTTGCGTCTCCTGTATTGCATACCGTTTGCCAGTCACATAGGTGTTTGTGCTCTGTCACTTGCAATGACATACTTTGTTTTTACGGTATTTTTAGCGTCTAGTGCTCGCTCGATGCATGTAGTGCTCGATGCATTTATTGCATGCAGTGCAGCGTGAAATGCCAACAAAGAGTGCTTGTCAGCCTGTGCATGACATTGGTGTGGCATACGTTGACGCAGCGCTTGTGCTTAGCACTTATGCTGCGGTGTGGGGCAGCTGGAGGAGCTGGAGTACAACCTGTGGGAGCATGTGCTGTGCCGCGTGGTCGACTACGGGCACGCGTTTTCGCCTGAGATTGAGATGGCCGCGCTGATGCATGGCGACGAGCTGCTGCACGGCGAGGCTGTGAACATCGACATGGCGCTGACCACGCAGGTGCTGACCTGCTCCACGTACCACATGCTGTATATTCTGCAATTCTGTGCAGTGCTGTGCGTGGCGCCTGCGTCATTACGCGCCTGCAGCGCGCCTGCACATCGTGCTGGCGCCTCTTCTGCCCCCAGCTAACCAATATGCGCGGGTTTGCAAGTGATTTGGCACATTACTTTAAATTGAATCGGACTCTGCATCATGCGTGCAGCTGGCTTTCAACCGCAGCCTGATCAGCGTGGATGAGCGCAACCGCGTGTTCCGCGTCATGAAGAGCCTCCAGCTGCCATTCTGGCACCCTGTCTGCTGCACCAAGCTGTTTTACAAGGTGAGCTGGCGGGACCTGCTGCGCAGTGGGTGGTCTTACCTGTCATAATTTCATTATGCAGTTGAGGTAGCTTGCTGTCACGATGGCCTGACATATGGGTTTGCTATGTCACTGGATATCACCCTAGTCTGGCTCGCCTGCGGTTGAGCGGCCTGGGAGGTTGCCGGTACTGCACTGGCACATGGAATATGATTGCATGCTAGTGTGATGCCAGCGGTAATGATTCTGTACCTGCAACTGCCGCGAAAGGGAATATACTGACATGCCTGTCCAACAGGGCCTGGTGGACACGACCAAGGCGCGCGACGGGCTGCAGCGCGTGCCGCTGATGGCCGGCATCGGCGCGGCCACGTTTGTGAACGACCTCACGCGTGAGGAGATTGCGCTTGCCGCGGCGCAGCTCCATGCCTTTGCTGAGGCGGAGTCGGGGGCCGTGGCCAGCAACATTGTGGCCGCGCCCCCCGCCGCGGTGGACTTTGCGCTGGCGAACTCGGTGTGAGGTGCAGGCCGTGGCCATGCTGGCATCAGCATGCCGGCTGTAGGCTCGAGAAGGCATGAAATGTAGGCTGACTATAGGAGGGGCTGGGGCAAACCTGCCCGTTGGCATGCATCGTGCACTATAGAGGACTTGCAGCATCGCTCGCTCCATTTGTACCTAGGCACAGTGGTGTAGTAGACAGCAGGAACTTGGGTGGCCACCGGGCCCTGCTGCCCTCCATTTTAGCGCGGCATGTGGGGGTCACCGGTGGCTCTTGGAAAGGTGTAATAAGCAAAGGGGTACGGGCTGGAGAGTGGGGTGGGCTTGTCTAGGAGAGGTCAGCAGGGGGCAGTTTCCTGCTCGCTTAAGCTTCCGGCTGTGCCGATGAAGCATAGATGAGGCGAGGCTCGTGGAAAGAACCATCATGAGTCTGCGTATCCTTTTGTGCTTCTGCGCTGGCCTGATTGCTTCGCATATGTGCCACTGACCGGTTCGTCAGGGCTAGACTGGGCTGTTCCACATTGGTTGCCCTCTCCATCACCTCTCGACGGGGGAGGAGAGGGTTGTCTTTTTGCACATGGGACACAGCCATAACTTGTTTTCTTTGGGTGGGTAAATAGTGGAGCAGGGCGCTGCATTTGTTTATCCCATGTATTGCCATGTCGTGCTGCCATGGATCAGCTATGGGGAACGTGGCAGGTTTTGGGTGACTGCCTTCATCTGCAAAGGTCGGGTGGAGCGCCTCAGGCATGCACGTGCCTGGGGTGGGGGTTCTTGCTTGGGTCTCGCTCTATGCGGCCACTGCATGAGTGCAGGATGGGTCGTGGCAGTGGTTGAGCAATGCTCAGTGTGTCGCAGAGCACCATGATAGTAGACACCGCGTGTAAGGTTCAGACTATTTCTCCGCTGATCTCAGCCTATTCAGTGTTGGATACCCAGTGCATGAGCAACAAACGCATAAAAAGCACATAGGCTGAACTGTTGTGTGTTCGTGAAGTCCTGGGCACACCAAATGCGTGCCCTTCTTTCCTCGACAAAAAGAAAGCGACTGTGCATGCATGGCACTGCAACTCCAAATTTTCTCACCCACACAATTAGGCATGCATGCAGCGCATCAGTGACGCAGTTTATGTTGCAGACTGCTGCTTACTTGAGGCCGAAAGTTATGCGCGGTATAGCCCTGTGCGCCCTGCACCTCTAGAATATCCGTACCAGGCCCACAAGACAGAGCACCTGATTGATACCACAACCTCCCAATACAGCACACCGGGGCCTGCAAGCACTGCGAAGGCTGCAGCCCGCGGCAAACGCAAGCGGCGCTCGAGTGCCGCGCCTGTGGCGACAGATGCAACAGAGCTCCAGGCCCGCGAACGGCACAGCACGATCCACGCCAAGCTGCAAAGCGCTGTAGCCTTGTTCCAAGCGTGGCTGCGCAGCCAGCGCAGTGCGCGCCTTCCCGACGCTCTGCACGGCCTGCCCGGAGCTCCGGTGCGTGCGTGACCAGCGGCTCCGTTGAGGTCGCTACAGCTGCTTCTAATAGATGTTTCTGTCACCCAGGGCCTTGCAGGCCGTCAAGCCGCGACGCTCTGCTGCGCAGGTGACTTGCTGTGACAAACACTCGCCCGCGCGCCATGCAGCGCAGCTTGCTGATGACCAGGCAGAGGACCAGGCACTTGGAGGTGGCAGCCTGGACCTGCTGGCTTTGGCAGAGCTCAAGGCGGTGCTGAGGCCCAAGTTCGCCTTCCTAACCGAAGCTGAAGCGCCTGGGACCCCACAAGCTGCGCCTGCTGGTCCAGGTCCTGCACACCCTGCGGCCTGCGCCGGCAGCGGCGCACAGGATGGCACAGGGTCAGCTGCGCAGGACAGCCCGCGCGGGCCGGCTGCAGGCCCTGCTGACACAGGAGCCCTGCCTGGCGCCCTCGGCGGTCGCCAGCACAGCCCGCCGCCGGCCTGTGAGCCCTCCGTCCAGGGAGCCTGGCCAGCCGCCAGCCATGAGGCTTCACTGCAGGCTGGCGAGGACCGGTGCCCCGCACGCTCGCCTAGGGCACTCGCACCCTCTCGCGCGCCCAGCGCGCTGGACCAAGCACGCTCCGCCTCTGGCCAGGCGCGGGCGGGCTGTTCTGCAGACATTGATGAGCAGCCCGCTCACCTGCTTGCTGCCGCCGAGGAGGCCGGCAGAGCCAACGCAGCGGGCGGAGGGGCTGGGACAGCTTCTGCGGGTGCACGCGCGGCAGAGGGCCGGTGCGGCGCGGCGGTTGGCGGCCAGCGGGAGCCTGCGGTGCCTGGCATGGTACCCGAGGCGGCAGACGGGTGCGGCGCCTCCGGCCGGGAGCGCGGGCGGCCGGGCTGTGACCAGCCCGCAGCCGCATGCGCAGCCGCATGCGCGGGCGCGATTCCGGACACCGCAGCCGGCCAGGAGCGCGGCCAGCGGGAGGGGCGCGCCGCCGAAGCGCCGACGGGACGCCGCGGCGCTGGGGGCTGTCGGCCGGCCGGTCGGGTCGGCGTGGGCGGCGGGCAGCGCGCGCACGAGTGCAACCTGTTCGACGTGCTGGTGGAGCACGCCGGCGCAGAGGAGGCGCGCGCACTCGCATTCCAGACGCCCGTGCTGGTGCCGCCGCGCTGCGCATTTCTGCTGGCGGACGTCGCGCGCCTGCGGCCGCTGCTGCCCGGTGCGCGGCGGCGCCTGCAGTGCTTGCGCCCTCTAGAATAGTCACCAGCTGAAAATATCACCAGCGATGATACTTCTCATTTCTGCCTACCATGTCATGGAGGCGGCAGATCACATTGTTCCGTGTGAAAGCTGTAGCGCTGCGCCTGTGCCTGCCGCTGGCATGCTGGCCAAAGCAGGCTGCCACACGCCTCTGCTGGCAGCTAGCCTGCCGCAACACAGGATGCAGAGCGCATGCCAGGCGCCGCCCCCCCTCGGACGCAGCGCTGCCTCAGCTATCAGGGCACGCACCAGGCGCGCCCTGACGCGTGCGCATGCACGCGCAGGCGGCCCGGCAGACGGCTATCACTGCATCGTGGGTGCGCCGACGGCCTGAGGATTTGTCTGGCTCTGCTTGCCGCCCCGTCGGACTGTGCCCCTGCGTGCAGCCACACTGTTGCTGGCGTGCACACCACAGATTGAACAGGAGCTCACGCCTACCCCACCTACAGCGGGCAGGGCAGCCCACCGAGCGCGCGCGCGCGCAGTGGACCCGCCGTGGGAGAACAAGAGCGTGTCGCGCGGCGCCAAGTACCCCACCCTGCCCGCCCGGCGCCTGCTGCGCCTGCCCATTGCGGAGCTGCTGCACCCCGTGCGCCCCGCGCTCCTCGCTTGCGGCCGACCAGGTTCACCGCTGACACCACACATGCCAAACACCATGCATCCCTCAGCAGCCGCGTCGAGTGTACAGGCACCGGCGACCCCCCATCCTCCAACTCAAGCAGTGTGTGGGCAAAGCAGGTTTAGTTCTGCCACCAGACAAGACGGACAACATACATCCCTCAGCAGCCGCAGCAGGTTCACATGCACTGGCGACCCCTGTCCCCCGACTCCGGCAGCGTGCGGAGGGCGCAGGAGGGCGTGCTGGCGCTGTGGGTGACCAACCGCGAGCGGCTGCGCCGCTTCGTGGAGGCCGAGCTGCTGCCGGCCTGGGGCCTCGCGCCCGCCGCGCAGTGGCTCTGGCTCAAGGTCACCGCGCGCGGCGCGCCCGTCTCGCCCCTGGCGCGCCCCGCGCGGCCCGGTCAGCGCGCCTGAGCGCCGCGGTCTCCCTCTCGCCTGTCTGTCAGAGCTCTGGGATGCCTGCACTTGCGATGACCGCAGCTTGCCGCCGAGCGTGGAGCCTGGCGCCCCACGCGCTCAGGGCCGCAGAGCTGCTGCGTGCCTCACGCCCTGCCGTGCTTCGCTCGCGCGTCCGCCCGCTCGCCCGGCCGCTGCTCTAGCACCGAGCTGCCGCAGGGCCGGGTGCCCCACGCGGTCTGCGGCTCCGAACGGTCGCGAGCTGCGGCGCAGGAGGTCGCTCATCGGCGGCCCTACGAGGTGATCCTCCTGGCGCGGCGGCCGCCCGCGCCCAGCGGCCCGGCTCGCGCCGCCCCAGGGCTGGCCCTAGGGCTTGCCCCAGGGCTCGCCGCGGACGCCGCGCCGGCTGCGCCGCAGGGAGCGCCTGCCGCGCCGGCCATCCCGGACGGCCTGGTCCTTGTGGCGTGCCCCGCGGAGCACTCGCGCAAGCCGCAGCTGGGCCGGCTGCTGGCGCCGCTGCTGCCGGCGCAGCCGCGCTGCCTGGAGGCGCGGCCTGCGGCCCCGCGCGTGCCTGCCCGCAGCTCCTGCTCAGCCTGCGGCAGCCTGCCAGGGCACCTGGCCCTGCTTGGGTGTAGTGCTGTCGGCTTGAGGGGCTGGGTGCTATCGACGTCCGTGATGCTGGGCGTTCGCCAGCAGTGCGCTGCGCATGGGCCACTGACCGGGAACCTGCTCTCACTGCCTATGCGCAGGCTGCCTGCAGCTGCTAACCCTGCCACGAGGCCATCTGGGACTCTTCACTTGTGCCAAACGCCTGCATGCTGCACCTGCAGTGCTCCCAGCGCTGCTCAGACATCCACAGCTCTTATGACTCGTTGGCGCGCGGCGCGCAGCTGTTTGCGCGCAACCTGACCGCCGGCTGGACCAGCTGGGGCAACGAGGTGCTGCGCTTCCAGACGCTTGACCGCTTTGTGGCCCACCCGCCTGCCTGAGCGTCTGTGGCTGTACGGGAGCCGCGGTAAAGTGCAGGTCGTTGCATGCAGCACTATGACATGAGCTGCAGATGGACAGACCGATCGCATGTTGGCCACAGTGTGGCAAGTAAGGCATAAATGCACTGCGCAACTGCGCAACAGCTCTGTGGCATGCATGGGTGCGTCACCATGTCTGGCAAACCGCTTTCAAGTGCCTGCCACTCAGAAATCTGTCACTTTCAGCGCCTATCTAGCCAAGTGTCAGTAGGCCCGAGCGCATGCTGAAGCATTATTAGGGCGCACGACTGCGCTTCCGTTGCAAATGCTTCATTACTAGCAGTGGCGCCCCTGGTTGCACACAAGTGATGGTCTTCAATGAGAGCAGCACACCAGCACTTTGCATGAGACGAGCCCTGCACGCAGAGCTGCTCTGAAGACCCATTCGTAAAAACAATTCAGTCAGCTGCGCACAGGCTGGCGCGCAGCATAAAGAATGTGTGCTTCACTACCAGTGTGTAAAGCGCATGCGTTATATTTATGAGTCACCCACACACTCATTCTGTGTGCGCGCTCTATACACACAACCCTGAGAGAGACAAATACAATCTCTGTGTACATGCGGTTGTTCATACATGCAGAACAGTAGCTCAACAGCAGCAGGGGAGCAATCGCACAGTGCCTGTTTGGCCACAGCGAGTCAGCGGCATTGGAGCAGCTCTGCCCCGCTGCTACAACCCTGGTAAACGAGGTGTGCTGCCTTGCCTGAACCCTGTTTAAAGATATGTGCCGCCTTGCCTTCATCCAGCCCCCTGCAGCCCAGGCGCCGCGGCGGGCTGCCGCAGAGTGTGGCCCGCGCAGCGCCGCCTCGGCCTGCAGCAGGCCACGCCGCCGGGCTACCACCCGCGGCCGATCAGCCAGAAGAAGGAGCAGCCGGAGCCGAGCAGGAGCCCCAGCACCAGGCAGGTGATCATCACGTTGCCGGCCTGCCGCGCGCGCACGCGCGTCACCTGCTGCACGCTCTGCGGTGACCCCACCAGTCCCGCTGGCCATCTGACTCATTGGTGGCTGGTTACAAACAGCCAGTCACCGGCCCCTCTGATGCCCAGTAAAACACACAGCCCTGCTGCTTCGTCACGCCTCGCCAACGCGTTGCGGACACGATTGGTGGCTTGAACAGCTGGCGCAGGCACTGGTTGGACGGTCCATCTAATGCTGCCTCGCGTCCTGGCTGCGCCTCCGCGGTGATGGACATATGCACACAAGCACTTTCACGCACTGCCATGCACCAAGACAGGCATGGTCACAGGGCTGGGTCAGGGACGCGCACCAGCTCCTTCATCTCGCCCGTGGCGCAAGCTGCCGGCGCTGCCACCATGGCCCAGACGGTGACCAGGCCGTTGCTGATGCCCTGCACGCCAGGCGACATCACGCGTTGCCCGCGCGCCAGGTCTGAGCTTGCAAGAAGAGACTGGCAAACATGTGCATCACGCAGTGCCTGCCGCAGACACCACAAGGCACTGACGGGGGCTGAGCCGAGCAGGCCGGCATGCGCAATCTCGCACTCCACTCGCCGTTTCACTCCTGCTTTGCATGCGCTCTGATGGGAAGGCGCGCACGACGCGGCAAAGTTGCTTCTGCCTGCTCTGACAGGCATGCATATGCCCATGGAGGACCCCGGGGCTGTCAGCCGGCGGCGCGCACCAGCAGGATGGTGAGCGTCACCACCGCGGGCGCCTCGCCGAAGTGCGCCGCGAAGAAGAACGCCGGCACAAAGGCCAGCCGCGCGGCGGCGCATACAAATATTGGGACCGGCGCAGTCACGGTGGCCGCCGGAACGACCACAGGCGTCATCTTACCGATGAAGTCACCACAATTGTACAGGAGGATCAAGATTACAGGGTACCTGCGCGCCGGCAAGCGTCATGGGCCGGTGCGGACAGAGACCCGCATGTTCTGCCGCACGCTCTGATGCTCGCCTTGACACACTCGCTTCAACATCGCTCCCAACTCGCCACTCATGGCCTGACCTGAACTCAGACGCACGCGCCCAGAATGCACAGCTCCAACAATGTATTCGGGCCGCCCCCTGTTGGCCTTCACAGGCGAGTCTGGCTATTGGGCTGCACACGACCACACTCCTAGACCCCACCCCGCGCCATGGTATGCCAATGAAGCGAGTGCGTGCGCGCGCAAGCGGCGCGTGCCCCCCCAGGGCGCGCCAGGTGCCCAGCGCCGTGTTGCTGACGTCCTCCGCGAGCACGCCGGGGAATATGGCCAACGTCAGCACGTAGATCAGCACCATCGCCGCAGCGAGCACGCCCACCGCGCGCGTCATCTCGCGCGTCGTCGATGCCCCTAGCTTACGCTCCGACTGCGCACCGCCCAACGCTCTCAGGCCGCCTGACGCAGCGCCCTGTCAGACTGACTCGCGAGCATGCACGCTGTGTAGGCCGCAGTGCGCTATCCCCCATTGCCGCTGCTCAAGTCTCTCGCCCGCTGGCTCGGCCAGCGGCAGCATGGTCGCCCGCTGCGCATGGCGACAGGGCGAACCGCCTCTGCGATGGCGAGATTGCCGCCCGGGCGCGGCGCCTGCGCCGCCGCGCGCTCCCGCTCGCGGATATACGGCAGCCGCGGCAGCACCAGGCCGTACAGCAGCAGGCACGCCAGCACGAAGAAGGCCGCTACGCCAAAGTAGGCTGCCGCGGCTATGCGCAAGCCCTGCCAGCACCCCGGCGGTCAGCGAGATCAGAACCGAACCAGGGCTGTTGGTAAGGCAGCCCATGTTGTAGCAGTGGCCTCCGACCTACCTGCTAGTGGGCAGCAGCGCACTCTCTCCATGCAGGCGCTCTGCACATTCCATGACCCAACGATTATTTTGAATGAATGGGCACATGCTAGATGCAGGTGACTGCAGACGGCTGTGCTCACCACGCGCAGCACCACACGGTGCACAGTCGGGCGCTCCATGCAATCAAGGACCCAAAGCCACAGTTCACTGCGCGCGCGCCTCGTGCGAGTCGTTGTAGGCGGCCTTGGTGACCACGCGCAGCAGCGACACCAGGATGCCCGACGTCGCGGTGCCGGTCACCAGCGCCTGCGCCGCGCAGCCCCGCGCGCAGTGACGCGCTGTGCACCAAATGCCCTATCCTACGGGCCTGGTGCCACGCAGCCCGGCCGCCACATGCGCGGGTTGCATGCAGCTTGTTACATGGGTTACGCAAGCAGCCGGCCTTGCAGAGCCTTGCGCGGTCAGCGCCAGGGTGCCAAAGTACCCAGGCCGGCAGCCAAGCTGCAGCACTCCGGCCACGGCTCCTCGCTCTCACAACGCCTTCGCCGCGCCGCGCACATCGTACAAGCCATAGTGGAGCGCGCGCCTCCACAACGTGGGGCCCCAGCATGGCCGCCGAGCCAAACAGGCCGCCCTGGCCCAAGCCGTCGCACACGCCCGCCACCGCCAGCAGGCAGCACACGGCAGCCAGGCTGCCGACGCTGCCCTGGCCGCGCGTTCCCGCGTCTATCTGCGCCCAGCACAGGCCCACCCAGCAGGTCAGCCGCGCTGGAGTCTTGCCCCAGGTAGACGCGCACGGCAGCGCGTGGCTGCCGGACTGCGGGTGCTGACCTGCCTGTTGGTCCCTGCACACATGCCCGCGTAGCACAAGCCTTTGGTGCAGCCGGTGTGTACGTCAGGGCTCAGGCCTCACTGCTTGTTGCTGCAGGATACCTCTTTAAACCCAGAACACCCCTGTAGTCAAAAGCAAATCTGCAGATCAGGCCACAGAGGCAGTTTGCTGCTGCTGCCAGAGCGGGTGCGTGCCAGACTGAGTCAAAGCCGCAGCACAGGTCAAAGGTGCACGCAAACCCACTCGTAGAAACAGTCTGCAGATCCAGTGGAAGCCCCACGTCGCTGCGAGGCAGGGCGCATGCAAGCGAAGGCGGCACCAGCGGCACGGCCAAGACCGCCAGGAAGAACGCGCTGAAGGAGGTCAGCACGCGCACGCGCGTCCTGCTGTGGCTGTGCAGCGCCGTGACCAGCACCAGCGTGAAGAAGGCAAGCGGCAGGTAGCACACGGTGAACAGCCGGTCTGTATGCATCCCCTGCGCACGCCAGCTAACAAGTTACAACGAGCACTGCGAGTGCCTGAAGGATTCTTGTTGCTCCTGCGCACCGGATACAGGTTCCCAAAGTAGTCCACCGCGGTGATGAACGCATTCCTGGGCGACCGCACAGGTCGTCAGGCGTGCTGGCTGCCTTCAGCTTCAGGCCAGCACGCTGGAACGCAGACTCACCAGGGGAGGAGGACTGCGTTGCCGCAGAGGAAGTATATGGCGACCGCTGTGCGGAGCCCCGCCTGCCGCTGTGCCAAGAGCACTCCTGCCAGTCAGCTCTGCGCGAAGCCTCGATTCTGCAACAGCGCAACTGTCGGTCTGTACCTTGTGGCTACTCCTGGTTGTGCTAGTCTCCGCTTCTGCGCTCTTGATGCTCTGAGCTTCTGCGCTGCTGTTGAGCGCAGCAAAGCCATGGCCCATGCTCACTCAGGCCGTTCTCAACTGAACCAGGGCAACTCCTCTGGACCTGCTCGAGTGCGTGGTCATACTGACTTACTTTACATCAACTGCACTTTTCCCATGAGCAATTAGACCGACACAGCTTGCTGAAACACCCTGCCCAACATGCCTATTCTGGCTTTAAATTGCCCCGCAGTGGAGCCCTCCTATTGCACATCAACCAACAAGCAGCACGCACACATCGCCTGACCTGCAGGCAAGCGTGCAGCTTGGCCATGAAAAGATACAGCACAGCAACCAGGCCTGCCTCTCAATTGGGCGAGAGCGCAGCGCGGCTCTTGCGGGCGCTCACGGACTGTAAAGCTGGCAGGTCTCTCCAGGCACTCTGGCAGCAGCAGCAGCTCGTGGCAGGGCTCGCAGCAGTCCCCGGGCAGAGTCGCAAGGGGTCGAGTTTCTGCGCCCCACGGCGCAGGGGGGGGGGCCCACCGGAGCAGGAGCTCACGGCTTGTAGTGCTGGCGGGGGTCGCCAGGCATTGCCGCAGGGTCAGGTTTTTGGCCCCATTTGACATTGGCAAATGTGTCTTTCATGTCGCCCTCAACCTGCTGCGCAAAGCTCTGCGTGCCCTCCGGGTCTGCGCCGGGCGGCCCTGCGCGGCCCGGGCACAGGCCCCCGTAAGCAGCTCGCCTGAGCAGCCTGGCAGCAGGGCGCGGCTCAGGCAGCTCCAGTGCCTGTGCGTGCGCATCTGCAGACGCCCGGCCTCCTCCCCAAGTGCCCATACTGTGCAATGCAGATTACAGACAGGTACAAAAGGATCAGGGACAGGGACAAAGGACGGTGGCGGGCGCACCAGGCGGCGGGCCCTCGGGTGGGCCGGAGCCCTTGTGGGTGGCCGCGCGCATCTCGGGCGGCTTGGGCGGCTGCACGAGCGTGCCGGAGAACTCGTGCGAGCGCGCCTCCTCCTCCTCCTTGGACGGCGTCGACAGGCCCTCATAGAGCGGGATGTTGGCCTTGGGCAGCCCCGCCGGCTTGCGCGTGTCCGGCGGCGCCGCCCCGCTCGCCTGCTTGTCGGCCGCGGGCTCGACGCTGCGCGGCTGCTCTTTGCTGCGCGGCCAGGACCCCCGTGTCTGCACACTCGTTCTGCAGATTGCTGGCCTGGGCAACCTGGCCGCGTTGCAACTGTGCTACCGCGCCGCGTTCCTGCCAAGGTGTCTGCAAGGCGCCAGTGGATACATGAAAGACGCCAGCAGGCTGTCTGCAGGGACTGTCCATAGCAAGCGCAGTGCAGTGCCTAGCTCGCTTGGTGCACTTCAGTCGCTCCCTGCTACTCAGCTCCAGGCCGCAGCAAATAACAAGCTTACAGCTTTTAGGCTCAACTGAGCCACAATCCTCCATACATCAATAACCAGGCGCACCCGCCGTCCAGACCGGGGCCAGAGCTCGCCGCGTCTGGGGTCACCTGCGCAAGGCAAGCGCTTGACATAACCGCACAGACGCGCGCCGCACCCATTGCTCAGCATTGAAGCCTTGCCAAAGCGGGGCCACAACAACTTGTCAAAGTGGCAGAGCAAACTCTGAGGAGCACCTCATTCTTGTAAAAGTAGCCAGGCGTGGTGTCAGTAGTGTCCTTCAAGCCCACTCTGCTGTCTGTGTTGTCCGTGAGGGTGCCCTCAGTGTTCTGGGGGTCTTCTTCGTGCTTTCCTGCGCTCGAGAGACAACAACACACATGTGTCAGGTTGCAAGGCACGCGTCTGCCTCCTGCTACCCTGTCCGTGCCTCGCAACTCACTCAAACTAGCCGCTCAGTCTAAGCGAGGTTTGTGTACACGCACAAGCACGAGCGGGCTGCAGACCTTCGGGCGCGACTTTGTCCTGACAGCTGGCTGTGCTTGTCTGTACTGCCCTCTGCAGCGTGCCTCCTCGTGCCCTGGCAAGGCCCTGCAGCGCAGCCTGCCTGAGCATCGCGGCGCCTTTGGGACTTGACCGATCTGCTGCACCGCTGCTGCGTGAGAGCTTCCAGCAGCTTTCCTATGCGCTGACAGCGTCGGCGCTCAGCAGTGCTGTGGCCTAGTCTTCATTCTATGAGCGAGGTCATGATGCATGTCCACATCCGCCTGCTCCCCTCTTCTTGTTCTTCCTCCGTACATGCAAAAGGTCTCCTGGGAGGAGAGCCAACCACACTGTGACAGGCACTGCAGCTAGCAGGTGCTGACATCCATCTCCACAGTGGTGCAACACTGATATGATCTGAGTGACCACCACTTTGCACACAAGCTATTACATGTTGCCGTGCAAGTACAGCAGCGTGTGCTTGTAAACCACAAAGCGCGGGCACAGCAGGCTCGGCCGGGCTGAGGCACGCCGCGCTCCCAGCGCGGGGCGCCGCCTGCATCACCTCGCCTGCACAAACTCGCGGCAAAAGTCCTGTAGCAGCGGCACCACGCGCGCCGACACGTGCGGCATCCTGCCGGCCCGCACAGCTCACCTCCTCCTTTCCCAACACGGTACGGTTTTCCAGCAGCGGGCGTGCTGCCACCGTGGCTGGCAGCGCGAGGCACGCCCCTGGCGCATGCATGCGCTGGCAATCCTGCGGAATGCACGCTGACACACAACACGTGCAAGTCCCACCCCGGGTGGGCCACCCGCTCCTGCTAGGTACTGTGTGGGTGCACGATCATGCTAAGTATGCAACGTTTACATGCAGATTTCAAGGTGCGGGCACCACGGCACTTCTCAGGAGCCGCGCGCCTGTAGGTCACGACCGCGTATGTGGGCAGGCCCGTGGGGCCCTTGTCCAGCGCGCACAGCGCGGCGCCCTCGCTGAACTCGGGCGCCAGGCCCAGGGAGCCGCGGCCGTACACCAGCGGCGGGTGGTGGCGGTGCACCTGCGCATGCGAGAGAGGGGCTCAAGGGCGAGCCAACGCTGCGCAAGCTCCCATGCAGCGTTTGCTCATGCCCTGCGCATGGCCAGGCTATAAAGCCCAGCTCGGCTGAGCTGCGGAGCACGAAAAGGTACCTAGTGGTGGCCAGCCTCGCCAGCGCCGCGTGAGGCACCTCAGGGGCGCTGGCGAGCTGCGTTTGCTCGTCTGCTCTGCCCCGCAGCAAGCCCAACCATGCAAGCACCGGACGCTGACGGCAAGTACACAAGGGGGGGAGGACAAGGGCAAGCGGCTCTGCGCGTCTGTCAAGGGCCTGGCCACCTGAAAGCGCGGTGTGCACAGGTCAGAAGCAGGGCTGCAACCCACCTCAAAGCGCTGGCCCTCTATCACCATCCCGGCCTGTATCGCTTTGTCGCGGTTCCCAACAGCGGCAGCCAGGGCAGGCAGCTCGTTCGGCCTCACCTGCACCGAGTGCACGTCGTCAACGTCCTGCTTGTGTGCCAAACTTTGAAACACAAGAAACGGAGGACGCGGTAGCACTGCCAGCCCAAGCTGCGAGCGCTGCTGTAAGGCAGCACACGCCGGCGTTTCAGAGCTGACAAGCTCTGAGCCTGGGCCTCACCGGAAACGAAGAATACAGCACGCGGCCGCTGTTGTCAAAGATGAGGATCCGTGAGCAGTCACCCAACACCTTCTTGGCTCCCAGGGCGACGCGATCTGCGCTAACGCTTCCATCTGCGCGCATGCCTGTCCACTGTGGCAGGCCTGCCAGCGCATGCAGCGCAAGCACGGGCTGTTGGTGCAGCGCGGTAGTGCTGCAGCCCAGGCGGAAGCAGGTATGGCTGCAGACCCGCACTGCGCCTCAGCACAATCAGACTTCAAGATGTACACTCGGCCCAAGCCTAGTGCCCAAGCAGAGTGGCACCACCTTGATTGCTGCTGATGATGCTGCAGTCTCCCTTTACCGAAACTACACAGCGCGCTCACATGCCTGCATGCATGAAGCGCTGGTCTATCAAGCGAAGGCTAATGATATATTCAAATTAATCTATTTCGCATTAAAGGAAAATAGGCAGGCTTGCCTGGCCTCACCTCTGTGCAGCATACTCCAAGCAGCGACTGCACACCTCGGGTGTTGCATTCTGTAGAACAAGCGCTGCGTAGCTCTCTTCCGCACGCGCTGGTTTGTTGTTTACAGCACAGACGCGCTGCTTCGAGGCATGTTCGTGAACTTTCTGCGGCCTGGGCTCGCGTGCCCAGCATGTGGCAGGCCCAGGAGTGACAGCAGAGTCGTTGCCCTGCGGTCAGACCCGGGCGGCAAGGCAAACAGGAAGCCTGCCCCAGACTCCAAGCGTGCGCGCTTGCGAACAGCAAAGCGGGGGTGCGAGTGCTACTTGAGTAGCTCTTCTTTGCTGCGCGGCAGCACGCAGCGTGCGGTGCGTGAAATGGCACACGCCTGCTCGCAGGCCAGGAGGCTTCGACCCATTCCGGCTCACAGATGATCCCAGCCGCTATGCGCTTCTAAGGTAAGCTCACGCACTAGCGCCAGGCCAGCCTTGTCGTCCTGCATGCCAACCTGCTGATTCCAAGCTGGCTAGCGCCGTTGTGGCGCGCTGCGGGTCGCTGGGAGCGCACCGTGCTGCGCTCCTAGGCCTTGCCTACATCCTTTAGTGACCTGCCACCCCGGGGTCACGTTCTGCACGCAGCTTGCGCTGCACTCTGCTTCAGGTGCACTCTCTTTGTCACCACACAGGTCTGCTTGTCGGCAGAGGAGCGGCGCTGTCGGCCCGCGTTCGAGCTGTCAGCGTCGCTGAGCGCCGCCCGCGTGCGCGCAGGGAGGCCGAGGTGCTGCATGCGCGCTGGGCTATGCTGGGCGTGGTCGGGCTGGTGGTGCCGGACCTGGTCGGCGGGCCGCTGTACCTGCTGCCGGACCTGGCGTCGCTGCCGCTGCTGACCTTCACGATCCAGGCGGTGGTCGCGCTGGGCGCGCTGGAGGTCTACCGCGGCGCACGACGCCTGGAGGTGCGTGCAGGTTTACAGCTTGGCTCGCACCTCTGTCTTGGCTCTTAAAGTGGCTGGCTGGCGGCCCCGGCCACGCCCGCGCCCGCCGAGCGTCGGGCTGCAGGCGCGCGGAGCTTAGGTGGGCGTGGTTCCCCGCTGCCTTGTTAGCTTCTGTGCAGCTGCGCGTGTCTGCACAAGAGTCTGGAAGGGGCGGGCGTGTTCCCGCTGCGACTGATAGGCCATAGCTGGAGCCGGGTGGCGGGTGCTTCCCCAGCTGCGCGTACCGACCCTGACCCTCTTGTGAGGGCGGACGCGCAGGCGCGGAGCCTGGAGGAGCGCGTGTATCCCAGCCGCCGCTTCGACGTGCTGGGGCTGGTGCAGCGGCGGCCGGGCGCGCGCGGTGGGCCACGCGGCGGCGCCGCGCCGGGCCTGGGCGTGTACGCCGCGTGGCTGGGCGGCCTACCCGGCTTCCTGTCAGGTGCGCGCGATCGGCCGGCAGCCTGGCGGCGTCCATGCGACCCTATTTTCCTGTCTCCGGTGCTTGGCAAGGGCGTGTGAGCTGTGGTGGAGCTCTTGCTCTTCGTGACCGGGCTGCACTTACAACTGCAGTCGTCATTCATGTGCGTCAAGCACGCCAACAGTACGCCAGCGTCGCGTCCGGCCTGCGGTGTCCACCACGTAGTGAGAGGGGCGGGGGAGCGCGCAGGCGGCTGGTGGTGGAACCGCGGCGACATGACCGTGCGCGAGCTGGACCGTATGAAGTCGCGCGAGCTCAACAACGGCCGCCTGGCTATGTGCGCAGCCAGCCCACTGCATAGCCCGCGCTATGTCGTGCGTAGGCTACCCCCTTCACAGATACAGGGTCAGACGATGCAGGCGCGGCCGCGAGCGAGGCGGTTTGCGGGTGCAAGACAGTGGAACCCGTGCACTGCTGTCATGTGGGTGCTGCATGCGTTCAGGCTTTACAGCAGAAAAGGCGCAGGTTGCTGGCTCGAGAGACCTTGAGAGACCGCTTGGCAGCCTGCGTGCCGAGCAGAGTGAATACCCTGCCATGCAGCGGGTGTGTTGCTGCACACATATGGACCTGGCGCGATGCGAGCGGTGTTTGCAAGAGCAAGGGACCAGCAGCGCGGCGCGCGGTGGTTGCTGTCTGCAGGGTCGGGGATGGCGGCTGGTCATGCAGGCGTGCTTTGATGCAGCATGTTGGTGACTGTGTGCGCCTGTCATGCAGGGTGGGCTTTGTCGGCGTGTATGCGGCCAGCATGGTGACAGGGCGCGGCCCTGTCAAGCTGCTGCTCGAGCACATCAGCGACCCTGTGCATAATAACGCAACAACTGTGGTCCAGAATCTTCTGCAGTGACCAGCAGCGCGGCAGAGGAGCTGTGGTGCTCGATCCTGCGTGTATCACCCCCGCCAGTGCATGTATCCTCCTCGGCCGCGCCTTAGCCTGCAATCACAGTCACTTCTGGTGGCGGGAGAATGCTAGTGTATGTCGGTAACTGTCTGGATGTACATGCATCTGTGGGCGCTGTAATGTTTGCTTACCCCCAAGTCTGTTCCTCCTGCTGCCCTTGCCAGTGCATGCGCTCTTGTACCTTAATCCCTCATTTTGGGAGTTGAACTCTGATAGCTCTGAATATTTGTTTTTGCACGAGTACTCGACTAGTCGATTCTATCCTGCGGCTGCTGCTCAAGCGAATGTAAGATTGTTTGTTTCGTCAAGTTGAGTGAGCTTACAAAGCTGTGTGCAGCCCTTTCGCCTGGCTGTCACCAATTAAAATCTGTGTGTGCTCTTATCTCCTGCTGGAGGGAGGGCTGTGTCTGCACAATACAATACACATAACCCGGTACTACAACCTCCAGGTCAGCACTTGCGCTTGCGCGTATCGCTGTGTCGGCAAAGCTGAGGCGCATGTGAAAACAGAGCCCAGCCGGTGCAGGGCTTCGGATGTAGGGTGAGCAGCGCGGCGTGCTGCGTGTAAGTGCGTGCAGCGCGGTCAAGCAATACGCGGCAAGGCGAGGCAGCAGGGGCGCCGACGACCCGGGCAGGCAGCTGCGTGCGCAGGCTGTGAGCAGCGCGGCGCAGACCCGAGCAGGGCGGCCGCGCGGCGGCGCCTGACTGCAGTCACAGCTGCGCGATGTTTTGGCGCTCCACTTCCAGCTTTGGCCAGCCGTCCGTGGTCGACGCGCTGCTGGACAAGAGCGATGCGACCTTGGAGCAGCTGCTGGACGAGGATGACCTGCTGCAGGCGCGCCGCGGGCTGCTGCGCACCCCTGTCCTGGAGCGTGCGGCAGCAATAGCTGCTCAGGTGTGAGCTGTCTGCTTGCCAGCGTCAGCACGCTCGCAACACCCACTCACGTGTGGGCAGCCCTCTGTGTCGGGCAGTGTCCTCGACAAAGTGTCACCGACCCTGAGCAAGTTGCGGTTTGGTGTCAACCTCCTGCAGGCGTGCTGTCACACCTGAGCTCTCCCTGCCCCTGTGGTTGTGGAGGTGCACGTCCTCCCTCGCCTGTCTCCCTTGCACGCTTGTTGCGGCCTAGCGTCGCTGTTGCCCCTGCTGGCTGGCAGAGCGCTGGCTGGGCCAGCTTGGGGCAGGTGCCCGCGTGCGTATGTTCTGCGGGAATCCTGGGCGCCGTAAGCGCGTGCTGTGTGACATCCCCGCAACCCCCGCAGCGCCTATAGTGCTGCCAAGCTCGCAGTCTGTATGCCGACCCCGCTTCCAGCCTGTAGCATGTTGCACCGGTCCGGAAAGGCGCCGCCGAGGTGAGCAGCCGCCCCGGGCGCGGCCGGCGCCTCAGCCCTGCCCAGGCGCCGCCGCGCCGGCGCCGCAGGAGGTGGGGGGCGCCCAACGTGCGGCTGCTGGACGTCCTGCGGCGCAGCATGAAAAAATGAATTTTTTTAGTAATAATTATGATGTCGCCGAGGCGCCGCTGCATGGCGCCGCAGGAGGTGAGAGCGCCCAACGCGCGGCTGCTGGACTTTCTGCGGCGGCCGCAGTGCCTGGAGGCGCTGCTGCGGTACGCGGTGCTGCCGCCGGCGCCGGCCACGCCGGACGCCGCCGCGGTCGCGCTGCGCCGCAGCAAGTACCTGCCCGCTGCCTGCGAGGCGCGCCGCATGCCTCAAGCCTCGTCCCGCCAGCGCATTCGGCTCCCACCCACTGCCATGCACATTTCACTTGTTGCATGGACTCGGCAGCCACCCCGAGGACGCGGCTGCCGCGCTGCGCCGCAGCAGCACCTGCCCGCCGCCTGCGAGGGCGCTCTGCCGAATGCGCCGCCTCCTCCGCTTTGTGGATAAAGCTCTCCCTGCTCTTCAGGACTGTCTTGTGCAGCTGCGCAGCCGCGAAAGTGCCGCTGCCCCAAAAGCGCCGCGCCCTGGCGCCGAGTGTGCCCGGGGTTCCAACCCTAACCCTGCACGCCGCGCAGGTGCTGTGCGCGGACGCAGAGCCGCTGCTGGCGGGCGTTGCGGCGAGCGGGCCGCTGCTGCAGTTGCTCATGGCCGCGCCGGAGGCGTGGGCGCCGGGCAGGGGCCCGGACGGCGGGCACTCTTGCGCCCCGGCTGTGGCGGCGGGCGGCGGCGCTGCATCCGCGCCCGCGCTCGCCGTCCGCTGGAGCCGCGTGGTGGCCAGCCTGCTGGCGCGCTGCGGGCGGGAGCTCATCGCCTGGCTGGAGGCGCGCAGCCTCTCCGCCGCCCGCTTCTGCGCCAGGTTCCTGCGCAGTGCCCAGGCACCCGCTCGACGGCCAGGTCTGCCGGCACAGTGTGTCGGGCGAGCAGGCGCGCGGGCAGCGCTCGTGTATGGTGTACCAGTGACGGAGGAAAGCCTCTGCAATGACACCCACCTGTGAGGGTGACAGTACGGGGTCTCTAGCGCGCGCAGGGCCACCGCGGGCTGCTGGAGGCGCTCGTGCCGCGGCTGGGCCTCACGCCGGTCGCCGAGGCGCTCGTGCAGCTGGTGGGCGCGGACGAGACCGCGGCGGCGGGCGTGCCGGGCGCCGCGATGGCCTGGGTCGCGCAGACGTCTGTGCTGCCGCAGCTGCTGGCGCTGTGCGCGGCCCCTGCCTCACCTGCGGGCTTACCCTACCCTGCCTTACCCAATCGCGCAGACGATTTTACTGCCGCAGCTCCTGGCGCTGTGCGCGGCCCACGCCCCGCCTGCGGGCGCCCTGTGCCTCGGGCAGGCCGGGCAGGCCGGCAGGGTCTCCTTGCCACTCTACTCCGGCACTGCGGCGCTTGTGCGGCATACCTGGGCGTTGCCTGGGTGGGGGGCTTTGTGGCTCCGGTCCCAGCTCTTGGGAGAAAAGATTTGCAGTGTTTCCTTCCTCGACACGCTCATGCGGCCTGTGCATCGCCGCACGCACACAGTGCCAAGCGAGGACTGTTAAGTGCCAAACAGCGGGCAGGCGCGCGGCCGGCTGCTTGCCGCCGCGCCCCGACGCCGGGCGCGCCGGGCACCGCGCAGGCTGAACAGCGCGGAGCCGCCCGACCAGCTGCATGAGAATGCGGCGGAGGTGCTGGGCGCGGCGCAGGCTCAACAGCGCGGAGCCGCCCAGCCAGATGCACGAGACCCCTGACGCCGGGTATGCGGGGACGGCGCAGGCTGAACAGCGTGGAGCCGCCCGGCCAGCTGCACGAGAATGCGGCGGAGGTGCTGGGCGCGGTCGCGCGCGCGCGCGCCTGCCCACTCACGCGCGGCCTGGCCGCGCCGGGCGCGCTGGCCGCGCTGGCCGTGCAGGCGTTCCCGCCGGAGCCGCGGCCGCGCCGCGTGCAGGCGCGCCCCCGGCCGCCTGCTGGCCCGCCGGCACTCGGGCCGCCAGCCTTGTCCCCCAGGACTGTGGCCACCGGAGGCCGCGGGCGCCCCGCCTGGCGCCGTCCTCGCGCTACCGGCCAGGCGCGGTCTGTCGCACAGGCCGCGGCCGCGCCGCATGCAGCTTGTCTGGCGCTTACTGGCTCACGCGTGACCAGCACGAATGCTTCTCTTTCCACAGAGCTCTGGCTTGCGCAAGTGCGCGGCGCCTGCGCCAGCGTGCGTGCCAGCGGCGGCGCGCAGGGCTTACCTGGGGAGTCTGGCTGGCGGCGAAGCGTGAGCAGTCGCTGCTGGTGCTGCATCTGTGCAAGAGAGTGGTACCCTAGCCAGCGGTGAGACTTTCGTCCAAGCCGAGACGGCGCGTATGCGCAGGCGCTGAACGTGTGGATCGCGCTGGTGGAGCGCCGCGGCGCCTGGGCCAGCGTGCGCGGCGGCGGTGGCGGCCCCGGCGGCGCGCCGGCGGCGGCGGCCGAGGCCGACGCAGCGGTGGAGGCCGCCGCGATCGGCGGCGTCGCGGCGCACATCGACGGCCTGGCCGCGCTGCTGGCGGTCGCCGGCGCGCCGGACGAGCACGCGGTGCAGGCGCGCCGCGCGCCGCGCCCGCGCCCGGCCGGTGTCCTGGGGGGCGCGCCGAACCTGGCTTGCGCGGCTGCGTGCAGCGGCTCGGCGCCGGCCTGGGTACGCCGGCGTGGCCGCGCGCCGGCCCGGACGCGTGCCTGCACTTGCCGCTTGTTGCGCTGAGAAGCGGCATGGGCCGTGCCCCGCGGGCGGCCGGCGCCGCCGCGGGGCTGGGTTGGGTGCAACCCGGAAGGCAAGGCCGGAGGGCATGGAGCCCAGGGATGTGTGCAGGCTTAGAAATAACATAATCGTCATGCCCATTATGCCCCTCGCCTCGTACGTCCTTTGCACAGAGAGCGCCGCGCGGCGCAACAGATGATGCGTGGGCGGCTGGTGGAAAGAGCCCGGCGCTGCCCGCACTTGGTGTGCCACGGATAGGGAAGGGTCGAAGCCCTGGCTGCGGCTCAGGAGACGCCGTACGGGCGGCTGGCGCCGCCGCTGGGCGCGGCGCGCATGTCGGCGGTCGCGCTGGCGGCGGTGCTGCTGCGCACGGGCGTGCCGCTGGCGGAGGAGCTGGCCGCGCGCGCGGCCCTGCTGCCCGCCTGCCTCGCGCTCGTCCTGCGCTTTCCCTTCAACTCCATCCTGCACCACCAGGCGCGCCCGACGGCCGCGGCGCGCCCTGCCCCCCGCACATGGCCCCAGGCGCGCCGGCCACCGGGACGAGCCTGCGCGCGCCGGCGCCGGAGCTCTGCCACAACGCTTGCCGGCGCCGGTGCCCCGCCGCGACACCCGGCGCGCCTGCTGCGAGCGTGGGGCTGCTGGCGGCGCTCTGCTGGCACTGCGGCGCTCTGCTGGCGTCCCTCGCTGGTCCATCCTGCGGCGGGCCAGGGCCTGCGCGCTGGCGCCCCAGCACTCACCATCTGGCTGCCGCACGCGCGTCCGCCCAGCGTTCGCTACTGCACTCTCATCGCGCGCGGCTGAGGCGCCCGCGTTGTCCCGTAGGTGCTCAGCTTGCTGGCGGCAGCGCTAGGGGCGGGTGCACACATCGTCGTGGGGCTGAGGCGCCCGCTGCACCGCAGGTGCTCGGCCTGCTGGCGGCGGCGCTGGAGGCGGGCACGGACGCGCTGGTGCGCCACCTGGTCGTTGAGTGCGACCTGCCGGGCTGGCTGGCGCGCGCGCCCGTGTGGGTGACACCGCTGCCGCGCGACGGCGACGGCAGGTGCGCCCGCCGCCCGCCCGCCGCTCGCTATGCAGAGAGCAGAGCCGCCCATGCATCATTCTGCTGATGCATGGGCGGCTCAAAGTTGCCCGGGCTGGGCGCTGTGCGCTGAGCGCAGTGTGGGGCTGGGCAATGCGCGCGCGTGCGCCTGGGGTATGCGGCTCGCCCGATTAATGTCCGCAGGACTGCTCAAGGTCCAGCTGGCGGCGGCGCTGACGGGAGCTTACCACCCACGTGCCCTTCAACACCATCAGCTAAAATGGATGGAGCTGCACGGCGCTGTGCGGAGCGGCACGGAGCAGCACAAGAGCTGACGGGCGTGCGCGCGCTCGCGCGGCGCAGGGCGGCGCAGCGCGGGCAGCTGCGCGCGGGCTACGCGGGCCACCTGACGCGCATCGCCAACAAGCTGGCGTCCGCCGCCGCGCGGCGGCCGCCGGTGGCCGCCGCGCTCGCGCGCCACGCCGCGTGGCAGGCCTACGCGGCGCGCGAGCTGGCGTCCCGCAACGAGGCGCGGCCCTGGGCCGCCGGCGCGCGCGCGCCGCCTGGGGCCGCGCGCGCCGCTGCGGGGCTGAGTCCGCAGTGCAGCACAGCCTTTCAGCACTTGCATGCCAAGGCTGCCATGCATTGCAGCTGCGCGCACCCGGGCGCCAGTCGGGACGCACTGCTGCTGGTTTTCTGTCAGCGTGCGCCTTCCGCCCAATGCATAAAAACCTGTACCCCACCCCTATACCCTATACACATATATAACGCCCTGCAGCGCACCGATGGGGAGGGGGCTGCGCGGCGCAGCTGGAGAACCTGGGCGGCTGGGCGGCCGGGCGGCCGGCCGTGCCGGGGCGCTATGGCAGCCTGGACAGCGACGGCGGCGCCGACTTCCTGGCCGCCAGCGAGCTGCGCCTGGCCGGGCTGGCCGAGGTGCGTTCCGCGGGGCTCTGTGCGCAGATTGAAGGGACGCCGAGGGGCGCGCACCCCCGCACCAGCCTGGGCAGCGGCGGCGCCGCCTGGTCGCAGCGAGCTGCGGGCTGGCCGGGCTGGCCGAGATGCGACCAATGAGGGCTTTGTGCGCACATGAAAGGGTACCGAGGGCGCGGCGCGCACCCCCGCGCCAGCCCGGACAGCGACGGCGGCCCCGGGTCGCCAGCGAGCTGCGCCTGGTCGAGCACGCTGCCGTGTGCCCCGTGGGCGGCGAACGCTCCTCATGGGGGCGCATTTTTGCCTACTGGTTCGACCGCCCAGCCGCCAGGGGCTTGGCTGCGATGCGCTGGCCGGGTCTCTTTGCATCTTAGGGTCAGCGTCTGTGCGTGCGCAGATCAAGGCGGAGCCCGGCGGGCAGGAATCGGAGGACGCCGGCGGCGGGCTCAGCCGCGCGCCGCGCGGCGGCCTGCTCGACAACGTGCTCGGCGACCGCGCGCAGGTGACCCAACGCAAGCTTCAGGGAGACTGCCAGGGCCGGATCTTGGACTGGGTTGGGGTTAGGTTTTGGATTGCGGCACTGCACAAGCGGGGGCTGCTGTGGTGCGCTGGCTGGGGTGACTAGCAGGGTACAGGCGCAGGAGGGTCGGCTCGGGAGTGAGCTTGGACTGCGGCTGCCGCTGCACGCGCTCCGATGGAGGGCTGCAGGCGGGCGCGCGCCGCCGGGCTGTTGCGGAGAGCGCTGCGCCAGGGCCCTGTGATCAACTGCGAGCGGCGGCAGGGGCGTGAGCGCCCGCGCGTGCCGCCATGCGCACGGCCCTACCCTACATAGGTGTAGATTGGTGGTCGTACCCTATCCCACCTTACCCTAACCTACCCTACCCTACTGCACGCAGGGCCTGGTGGTGCGCGCGCTGCCGGACAGCAGCCTGGACGACGACGACGACATGCAGTGGGAGGCGGCCGATGCTGACTATGCCGGCGGCGCCGGCGGGCTCGCAAGCGGCGCCAGCGCCGCGGCCGCGGCCGCGGAGGGCGGCGGCTATTTTGCAGTGCGGGAGCCGCTGGACCTCGCCGGCAGCCCGCCACTGTCCTGGGAGGACCGGCACGAGCTGCAGGGTGCGGGTCCCTGCCAGGGTCAGTGCGAGGGGTCGCCGTGCCAAGCCTGCGCGCTGGTGTGGGTGGCCAGGCACGCGCCCCAACAGGCGCTCCCAGACGGGCTTGCCTCGGCCGCCACAAGCAGCGTGCGGGCGCTTCCGTTTGAAGAGCTGCTGAGACTAGTGATGCCATTTAAAACTGTAGAGTCGGGCATCTGCTCTGCGTGGCCATACTGTCTGTCAGGGGGATGCTGTGGATGCGCTGTTGCGCTGCGTGGTGGCGCAAGCCAGGGCCCAGCGCTCTCCCCTCCTCAAGCTGGTTCGTCGCAGGCTCGCCGCCTGGCGAGGAGCGCGCTGCTGCGACCGACGAGGACGCAGACGTCACCATCAGCTCGCCGCCAGCGCAGGCAGGCACCGCCGCCAGTGCGGGCGGCGCTGGCGGCGCCTACACGCCCGGCCTGCTTACGGACACGCCGCCCGACGGCGCGCCCGCCGACGCCGGCGCCGGCGGCTTTGCCGCACACGGCGATGGCGACATGGGCGGGTGCCGCCAGGCGCTGGTGTTCGCAATGGACGACGCAGATGCCGCGGATACAGACGGCATCGACGTGGGCGCTGGCCGGCACGCGCCATGGGTGCCTGACGCCGAATGGGCAGGGCAGGCTGCCGCGGGCTTGGGCGCCGGCCGCCGTGAAGGGGACGCTGCAGCGCCCGCGGCTGACCATGGCGCAGCGGAGGCTAATGGCCTCGCAGTGGCAGCGCCGCCGCCCGCGTCCCAGCCGGCCGAGCTGCCCGGCGCGGCCCTCGAGCACCACGGCGCATGCATTGTGCGCCTGCCGCCGGGCGCCGTGCCGGCCGGCTTCCCCGCGCCCTGCGCGGCGGGCGACGACCTGCACGCCGCCGCCGGCGACGGCAGCGAGCGCCTGCGCGGCGGGCAGCACGCGGGCGGGGCGCAGGCCGTCGGCCGCGGCGCGGGCGCGCACAGCGCCAGCCCCGCGCACAGCCCAGCAATTAGCGGCTTTGCCGCGGCCAGCGGCGCGCCGCCCAATGGCTGGGCGCGCGGCGCCGCGGCCGAGCCGCGCGGCGACGGCGGCGGCGCGTCCGACGATGAGGATATGGACGCCGACGAAGAGGGGAGTGAGGAGGAAGAAGGGGATGAGGCGGGCGGCGGCGGCCGCGCGGCCGGTGAGCTGCTGCGCGACGAGTCAATCGAGGAGACGCTGGTGGGCAGCTTCACCAAGCTGCACGTGTCGCCGCCAGGGTCGCCCGCAGAGCCGCCGCCGGCCGCGCTGGGCGCCCACATGTGCGCCGGTCCCTCGCCGCCCTACCACTGACGCGGTGGGATAGGGTGGGCGATGCTGGGGCGGCATGCTGCGCCCCTCCGCTCGCAGGCGCCTCGTGTCTTGGATGCACGCGGCCTGGTAGGGGCGAAGACGACGTCAGCGTGTTTTTGGGCCTTGGCCGGATGTCAAGACGCAGCGGCCAGGTGCAATAATGCACGGCAGACGGGTGTGATATGCCGGCACTTTTTTGCGAACTTGGTGCCGGCTGCGTCAGAGCTCCCTCGGTCCGGGCTTGTACCTTTGTGACGCTGTAGCTGCCAGGGCCGGGACTGCTTGTGCGTGTGGGGGTAGCTGAGCGTCCTCCTCTGTATGGGTAGCAAGGGACCCTAACCCTAGCTCACCTCGCGGACCATGGAAGGCGGTGCCCGGACCTGTGAGTTGCGCTGGTGCTCACGCCACATGTCTCGGGCCGTGTGCGAGGCGGGGCCTGATCATGGACCTCGCGTTTTGTATTTGCCAGCACCCTGACGGAGCAATCGCTGGCAGGGGACACAGCGCATCTGTGGACACAGCGCGGCTGTGCTGAGATTTTCTGCTGCCCCTCACTGCCTGACAGACTGCTTGGTGAGCATGAACCAGTACTGCTCAGTGTGACGGCCTGCAGCGCTGCGAGGGTTGGCGTATCTCGGCTTGGACATGTATAGATGCTGGTGACAGGAGGTCTGGTGCAAGCGTGTCTGTCGTGCTGAGGGCACGCCGTTCGTGACAAGGTTCATGAAGCGGATATCCGTGGCGTGCCACAAGAGTGTGACAAAGCTGCATGCCAGTGGAAAAGGCCATCACCATGTTTGGCAAGGTGGAAAATAACAGCTGCATATGACACTGTTGCGCTCGATGCCTCATAAAGTCTGAGTCCCGATCAAGTCTGAAGCTCAAACATGCAGCGCATGCAAGGTAGGATTCAAAGCTGGCCACCCCCCTCAAGCCTGACCCCTGTTTACCTTCCCGCTCTGGTGCACCTGCACAATCGTTGCTTGCAGTACTATTGATAGGTGCTAGGTACCGCAAGGTCCAGCAGGCTGTGACGGATTTGCTGAGCGCATGCCTGACGGGGAACGAGGTGCACCACTTGGTGCACAGCGAGAGGACTTGCTTGCACCGCGCCGCACACGCACGCACACACAGCCTGCGTCACCTCCAGACCCTGGTACGACCACTTGACCACTGGCTTTCTCACTGGATGTTATGCTCGCATGCATGCAGCGCTTGCAAACAACCGTCAACAGCCAGAGCGAGTAAGTCAAGTCGTCAACGTGCTTCCTGAAGCAGCATGTGCGAGGAATGTGCTGGACTAGAGAATAGTATATATAGTGATGAGTGATAAGCCGCGCCTCCACTTTCCTCACAGGCACTCACGCTGTTGCGACCAATACAGCGCACAGCCGCAGCACCTGCCAGCTGTGGCTGGTGTTGCAACAAAACAAGTGCGCTTGCACCGTGGCTGACACACTTGGAACGTGGAGCGCTTGCGCAGAGTGCAGCTGCGCACCCGGGCCGCAGGCGCCTGTGCCTGGCGCACGCCGCCGCGTGATCGCCGGCGCTCGCTATGACGGCCAGAGGCTGCTGTGGTTTGACGAGGCCCCGCGCGTGCTGCAGTTCAACAAGTACGTGCTCAGCGGGTACCGCGCCGGTGAGCGCTGTGTGAGCAGGCAGGCTCTACAGCTGACTGGCAGGCACTCATAAGGAGAGCTTGTGCACTGCGTGACCACACAGCTTGTGCAGGTTCCGGATGAGTGTGTTCCTCTGAGAGTGGGTCGTGCGCGGTGCGGGTGGTCGCACCGTTGCCGCCTGCTGAGGCGGCTGCAGCATGATAGGCCTGCCGCGCGCAGGGTACACATATCGGCAGTGCCTGTGGAGCATCCTGCAGTACCACAACGAGACAGGCTCGCTCCCGGCCCTGCTGGCCTTTCACTTTTAGCTGTCCCGTTGCTTGCGCACCTGCAAGCAAGCGCGCATGCAGTCGGACGCTCTCAGGCTGTGCGTTCCCCCATCCATGACGCCTTGGCAACACGCGTCAGCGTGGCACTGGCGTCACACTCACACAGCCTGTTGGCACTCTGCTCTGTCTGCTGCTGCTGCTCCAGTCTGCCGCGAGCCTGACCCCGCACCAAAGGGCGTCAGGCAGGGCCGGCCAACGGGGCGCCCGCTCCGTCTGCCTTCAACCAGCGCGCCCCTCACCAAGTCTCCTGGCATGCCAGAGCGCGCCGCGCGCCGACCCCGCTCCGCGCGCGCGCGCCAGGCAACATCCTGGCGCACCTGCTGCCGGCGCTGGGCATCGCGGCCGGCCTGGCGACGCGCGCGCTGAGCCCCTGGCCGCACGCGCCGCTCGCCTTTTACGTCAACGTGCTGCCCATCCTGGCGTGCTTCGCGGGCAGCGTGGCCTACCACACGCTGATGGCCAACCATGCGCACTACCGCCGCTGGCTGCTCATCGACGTGCGCCCCTGCCGTAGCGCTCGCCAAGCACTGCTTGGTGCCGCTGGAGCGCTGGGTATGCAACAGATGGCCAAACATGCCCTGAGGCCCCTCTTTTTGCGGCCTAGCCTGCCAGCCTGAAACCGCCCAGGAGCATCTGATGGGACCTGGTGCTGCGCGACAAGCGTGCCTCAGCCTGGCGCGCCGGGGGTGCTGGGATGCTGAGCAGGGCTTCCTGGGATGCAAAGCAGAGAGGAGTGCGCGCACAGGTGTGCGGCGTGTTTGCGCTGTTCCTGTCCGGCGCGCACACGCTGCTGTTCTGGGGCCTCCTGTGCCACCCGCGCACGCGCGCCGCCTTTATCTGCGCGTACTACCTCGCGGCCGCCGCGTGCGTGGCCGCCGGCCTGCGCGGGCGCTCTGCTGTGCAGGCGCGCGCCCGCCGACCCGCGGGGTATGCTGTGGGACGGAGCATCCCTGTGTCATGAGGCCGCTGCGCACCAGCGCATGGTGCTGCCGCACTGCCAGGTCGTACGCCTGCTCCACAGCACGAAAGCCAGATGTGCAGACCGGGTTGACGTTGCCCTGACGTGCGCGGGGCTGCGGCACGCGAGCGCCAGAGGCCGCGGCCGAGTTGTATTCGCTGCGGCGCAGTGTCGGGCGGAAGCGCGGGCGGGTTGGGAGTACCGGCGAGCGGGGCGCGCGATGCGCAGACACGGCCGTAACGCTGACGCGCGCGCGGCGGCAGCGCGCGGTGCCCATGGCGGCGCTGCTGGGCGTGCGGCTGGCGGCGCTGGGCGCGCGCGCCGCGCTGCGCAGCGGCTCGCCGGCCGCGCTGCGGCACTACGCCGCCATGGAGGCGCGCGGTGCTTGGGGGCTGACATGTGTCAGCTGGCCTCATGTGCCGATGCTGTGCACTGCATGGTGGAGAGTCACAGGCTGTGTCTGATGAATAGCGGCGCTCTCGCAGCGTGGAGAGCGCCACAAGCCGTCGAGCGCGCACCTGTGCTGGCAGCCTGCCCCTCATGACCTGATAGGTTACAGGCTGCTTCACTAAGTGTTGCGCACTGCTGTGCAAATCTGCGGCGCATGGCTGCAGGCGTGATCGGCCGGCATGGCAAATGCAGCGCTGGCGAGCATGCATGCGTCTCGACACTGACGACCTTGCCTAGGCGGGCGCAGGCGCTGTCCTTCGTGGGCGCCGCCGTCAATGTCGCGCGCCTGCCTGAGCGCCTCCTGGTGGTCCCGCTGGCAGAAAGGGGTGGCAAGGAGCCTGCGGCGCGCCGCTCTCCCGGCCTGTTTGACTACTGGCTCAACAGCCATCAAATCGTGAGCGCCCTACCCCTTGCCCATGCAGCGGCGGAGCATGGTCGCATGCGCCGTGATTCAACCCGTGCCTGCTTTGGGACCGCAGCGCCCGTGCGAGACCCGCGCTGGCTGCCATGCATGGCTGCCGCGTGCCCCGAGTTGTGGTGGCTGGCGCGTGCGCCCTGCAGCTGCCTGCCATGCGCGCTCGCCTGACAGACCTGATGGCATCAGTATTGCGCTGACCGCTGCGTGCCGCCGCGTCAGATGCACTTTTGCGTGGCGGCCGCCATGGCGCACCTGCACCTCGGCGCGCGGCACGAGTACCAGCACTTTGTCGCGCTGGGGGGCGCCTGCCCTCCTGCGCAACCTTAATAGCCGCCTGCGCAACCTTAATAGCCGGCTGCCGCAGGGGACGTAGACTGTCTGCACAATCAAGGCCCTGGGGCAGGTAACGGGGGCCTGCTGAATTTGGGGTGTGATCCGCATGCGTCATGCCAGCTGCCCCGTGAACACACACGCCTGGGTGGCGCTTTTAATAATCACTCGCATTCATATCCGCCCAGCATGCACCCGCGCCTCCAAACAGCACAGGCGCCTGTGGCCGCGGACAGCTTCTGCAAGAGGTCCTATTTCTTAAAGGTTAATCGCGTATGCTTCAAATGCAAGTGCGCATGCTTACTACAGCTGCGCATGCTGCAAGTTCAACTGCGCATGATCAAGCAGCTTGCTGTTATATTGACATGCCCAACGCTCCTGGGTGTTCATTTGGACAAGCTTGGACAAGCTGGGTCGCCTGGTATTGTATTAGATACACGCCGGGCAGGTAGGGCAGCACGGCAGCACAGCACAGCACAGCACGGCTGTCGGTGATGTCGGTTGCCTCTGCGCCAGCGTGGGTCCAAGGAGCAGCTATATCGCTATAGTGCGCTTGCCTCAGGCCAGCTGCTTCAGAGCCGCTGGCGGGGGAGCATATCCTGCTTGGCCTTCCAAGCTGCTAGCTATGCGCCTCCTACAGCTATGGCTCTGGCCCGGGCGCTCCGGCTGCGAGCAGACCGCACCCGATGACAGTCCTCTGGCGCGGGTGGGCCTGCTCTTTCACCAGCTTTCTTGGGACGTGTATCGGCAGGCTGGAAGATGCGCTGTGGGCTGCTTTCATATACAAGTGACCCACAACTCCACAACAGCACAGCGCCTGGGGGCGTGGGGCACTGCTGCGCTGGTTGGCAATCTAGCAGGGGGCCGGCCGTGCTGCTGTGCACGAGGTGTCTGCAGGTGCACCTGTACAAGAGTTTCCAAAACCAGGGATGGCATCTGAGGACGCCGCTGCGCAGGAGCGTGCTGCGCGGGCGCTGGCAACCTCAAGCGAGGGCACCGGTCAACCTAACAACAGCGTGCGGGATTGCGGGGGCGTCGCGGCGCTTGTCGCGCTTCTGGCGCCCGGCGGTTCTGCCGCTGAGCAAGAGCAGGCGGCTGTTGCACTTAACAAACTGTGCGTGGACAATACTCAGAACTGCGACAGTGTCAGGGAGTGCGGGGGCATCGCCGCACTGGTCGCGCTGCTGGCGCCCGGCGGCCCGGCTGCCGTCCAGGAAGCCGCTGCTATGGCGCTGCGCAACCTGTGCTCTAACAATGCCCAGAATCGCGACAGTGTCCGGGTATGCGGAGGCATTGCGGCGCTTATTGGGCTGCTGGCGCCCGGCCGCTCGGCTGGCGTGCAGGGAGCGGCTGCTGGGGCGCTGTGTAACCTGTGCTTTCGTAACGTCCTGCACTGCGACATTGTCCGAGAGTGTGGGGGAATTGCCGCTCTGTCGCACTGCTGGCGCCCAGCGGGACAGCTGCCGTGCACAAGCAGGCTGCAGGGGCGCTGCGCAACCTGTGCATGATTAATACCCAGAACAGGGACAGCATCAGGGAGTGCCGGGGCGTGGCGGCTCTGGTGGGCCTGCTCGCGCCCGGCGCCTCTGCCGCCGTGCATGAGCCGGCTGCTGGAGCGCTGCGCAACCTGTGCATCAGCAGCACGCATAACAGGGTCTGCGTGCGGTGGTGCGGGGGCATCGCGCCGCTGGTGGAGCTGCTGGCGCCTGGCAGGCCTGCTGTCGTGCTTGAACAGGCCGCTGCGGCATTATGGAATGTGTGCATTGACAACATTGAAAACATGGACAGCGTTGTGGAAAGCGGGGGCGTGTTGGCGCTGGTCGGGCTGCTGGCGCCAGCGTGTCCTGCTGCTGTGCATCTGGCGGCTGCCGGCGCGCTCGTCGTTCTGACCAGCAAGAGCGGGCAGAGCTGGGAGGCAGTCAGGGCATGCAGGGGAGTTGCAGCCCTGGAGCGTGTGCTTGCATGCGCCAGCTCGGCGTCAGCGCACGAGCGGGCGGCCGCTGCGCTTCGCAAAAGGGAACATGTTCAGCAGGCGGTGAACGACTTGGAGCTTCCAGACTGAAGAAGACGCGTCCTGCGGTCACGGCGGGGCGGCAGTGCCGGTGGCTGCTAGTGGTGTCAAGCGCGGCCTGACGCTTGGTGGCTGGATCAATGGGCTTGGCAACCTGGATGCTTCTTATTGTTTCTGGGCAAAGCGCAAGAGAGGCATGGTCAGGGGCATGCTTCGCCAGTGTGCGCGGTGTGGACGGGCGCGCCTATCGCGTTGTACACAGTGTTCGAGGCTGCATCTGCGCATGAGTGCTCTGTAACAGCTGAGCTGTGCAGCTGTGCTTTTGTTGCGGCGTACAATACACTGCACCATGCATGGACACCTGCCTGCAGCAGTGTGATGTTTATGAACTGCGTGTTAATGATTGGGAAGAACATCTGGGACAAAGCGTGCGCTTGACAGAACGCAGGGCAACCTTCTGCACGCCACGGTAATGAGCGTCGCTGTCGAGTGTGCGGCAGCCGCTTCCCAGACGCGCCGCTTGCCTGGCGGCGCGCCGTAAGGGCACACACCACAAAAATGCATTCAGTTGTGACTGCTAGTGTGGTCGTGAGAGGCAATCCTGTGGCGCCAACGGAGCGGCAGCTGAGTGCGGCGCCTGGCAGGGCGCAGCCCCAGCAGGCTTCTCCCGGCCGACGTTCGCACGTGCGGCTGCAGCGCACGCCCGGAGTTCCTCGTGGCAGGCCGCTCGCATCCGCTCAGACGTCGCCGCTCTAAGGGCTTGGACGCTGAGGGTGGCCCACCACGCTGTGCTCGGATGGTGGCGTTGATTTCCAAGACAAGATGACAAACAGTAGCCAGGCCTCGGCGCACAGTTGCTGTTCACTCCCTGAGCGACGCTGAGTGTTTGCTATCAAATCCTAGCAAGTATAGTGAGAACCTGGAGAGGAGGCGCAGCCAGGGGTTGAAGGGGCTTCTGTGCGTGCGCTGAATTACGAGAAGCCCAGGTATCTGTGCAGGCCAAACCAGGCTTGCGCCCCAGTGTGGCCTCGCTCTGCTAACCTCAATGGGACAGTTGAGGATCGAACAGTTTCGACGGCCACTGCGCCCTGCACCGGCAGCTAGGCGGAAGCGGCGGGCCTGCATCAAGTCGAAGGAAAGGGTCTAGGGTCCTTTTGAAAATTTTTACCGACAGCTCAACGGCCGCCTGGCGGCAGCTTCCCTGTCGGAATCGAGATCGGATGCATTGATTCACTGAGCTCGGCAGATAGCTCAGCAGACCAGCCAAGCGCGGACCAGCTTTCACGTGCAGCAGCGCGATGTCTTGTCTGTGCGGCGGCTGCGTGAGAACACACAAAGACGACGACAAGAAGGAGGCGCAAGCACCCGAGAAGCAGACAGGTCCGCTGATGGCATGTCGGGGCCACGCTCCGGCCCCGCCGGACTGCTAGGCATTGCTGTGCAGGGAGGGAGGTTGAGCAGATTTGGGGTGCCAATGCTCGTGACCCTGTGCATGGCAGCCTTGTCACCGTATAGCTGCCCTGCTTGTCTTGCGTGCATGGCTGTAGGGGTTCAGGCCGCTCATTGCTGTTGTTTGTTATTGCAAACCCATGCGCACGGCGTGGCACAGCCAGAAACTGCGTGCCTGCTGGGGACGCAGAGATCAAGCCAGTTCCCGTCAAGCACGTTCCGTACGCGGCCCGGCGCTCCGACACCGCGTGCACCAGCTCCACAGAGCCCACCAAGCAGCCCGTCAAGCAGCGCGCGTACCCTTCTGTCGGCGGCGGCGGCGGTGGCGGCGGCGGCGGCGGCGGCGTCGGCGATGGAGGTGCGGCGTCGCGCCTGGGTTGGGGAGTCGCTACTGCTTGGAGGCCGCGCCCCTCTGTGCTAAACTTGCCCTGACAGGTCACAGAGAGTGAGAGGTGTGCTGTCGCAGTTGCTGTGCAAAATGCAAGGCCAGGCAAAAGCCCGCCTGCCTGTGGAGGCTGCTGACCAGCTAGCAATGCCTTGGCTTGCAGCCTCGGGTCGTACAGTGTGAGAACACGCACAGAACGTGAGAGTGTCACACATCAGCCTCCGCGCCTTGCTGTTGATTGCGTCCTGGCACTGTCAGCCACTGAGGCAAGTGTGCACACCGTACAAAGCCCTGTCAGCCTGATGTGATCTGCCAGGCCTGCTCAGTTTGAAGACCTGTGAGCTATGTTTTCACCGGCGTTGTATCTGCTTTCGCCGGGTGTGAATGCGGCTCAGGGACAGAAGCTCTGCATCCAGGGCACAGTGGGAGGCAACATCTCGATGGACTGAACCTGACTGTACATCATGTAAATCATGTTTAAAGCATAGGTTCAGCTCATCTCTGGAATCCCACTGCTCCTGGGCACGCTGTTACAGCCATGGCTTGCCTGGCCGGTGAGCCTGGCCGTTCTGCGTGCGGGCATCCCACATGGAGATCAAGCTCACAGCGTTAAAAAAGGTAGCCAGTGCGCATGATAAATGAAGATCAAGCTCACAGCGCAACAGAAAGGGCGCCAGTGCACAATCATGAATGATTGAATGCACTGGGAGGCTACCCTACAGTTCCGTTTGAAAACAACACATCGGCACAGTTGGCTATATGCCAGATCACCCATGTCGCTCTGTCGGAAGCTTTTGTACTCTTGTGCACACTGAAACTGGACAAAGGCACCTCACAGCTCAGCTACGTGGTCGAGCACGCCTCAACAGAATCAACCGTGCGGCACGCAACACTGCCGAAGCGAGGAGGCCGGCTGAGAGGTGCGTGGTCTGATTGTCGCTCTGCCCCCCGGCCCGTGCGCATTATGCACGCGATCCCGAGTCTCGCTCGACGATGTCCTGCCCTGGACGCGCAAGCTTGCGCCTCCACGCGAGCTTGTGAAGCAAGTCGCCTCTTACAGCTCGAAGCAGACTGTGCGACGTATGCTTGCGCTGCTGAGCTGTGTAGAAGTGATCAGTTGCGGCTTTCCAGGGCACCCACCGCACACGGCTGGTCGGGTGACAGCCACTTCGCACTTCTGGCCAGGCCGCGCTGCCGCCAGGCGAACTTCCCCGGTCGCCGCGCTCTATTGCAGCTAGCCACACAGCGTGCGCCTGACAGCCGGCGCTGGCGACCTGGTCACCTCCAAGCGGGCTGGCACGGGCGGGGGCGATGGTGGCGGTACCGCGTGCGCAAGCCAAGACCTCAAGACGCCGCCGGCCGGCGAGCAAGCGCGGGATGCTTGCCATGGTACTCGCCCTGGCAAAGGCCCCAAGGCGTCGCCGAACAGGGCGCAAGGACCTGGCGGCGACAGCTCTGCGCGCTCAAGCGGAGGCGCGCCGGACAGCCTCGGCGGTGCGCACTGAAGCAGCGCAGTGCCCTGGAGAGCACCGCTGCGCCGTGGCCTGCAGGCCCCTTGCTTGTGGTGTGCGGGCCGCGGTGCAGGCTCGCTCGCTGGCGAGCCTCCCCCGCTTGGCCCCTGCTATGGTCGCGTGTGCTTCCCAATGCATGGCATGCACGTAGGGGCCTCCTGCCAACCCAGCCGCTCTCTGCTGGCTTGGATCGGAGACAAAACAAGTGCTCGGCACGGCATGGCATGTGCATCAGCCTGCCGCCAAATGTACTCACCCAAAGACCGCCGCGTCGCAGGCGGCGGATTGTAACTGGGCGGCGGGGCCTGTGGCGCAGACGACGGCAGGAGCAGCCTATTCCCGGGCGTGGAGGATGTGGACAGCTGTTGCCTTGTGGGTGCTTGCATCGGGAAGTGCCTTGTTGGTCTGCGATTACCTGGAAGCAGTGGCGGCTAGAGGCGCCAGCCAGTGAAGCGCGCTCCGCTCGTCCAGTGGGCCAAGCCACTGTGCAGCAGCACGCCGCATGGCATCGTTGGGTATGGCCATCTCGTCGCCCTGGGGTTGCCAGCTTGGCGCGCTCAAGGGGAGCGCGCGGGCGAAACAGCGCTTGAATCAGCCCTGAAGCATGCGTGCCAGGCTTGCGGGCTTGATGGTTTGCGGGAGTGCCAGCGAGGGGGCTTGCATGCACGCCCTGGCAGCCTGAGGAGCGGGGGTGTGGACCGCCCATCTCAGGCGCAGGGGTCACGGGTATTTGCACATGCCTGCACAGTTGGCCATGCTTCTGGGGTGCGCAGGCCCCTGGCGGCTCACCCGGGAGGCAGAGCCACCCTGCCACGCCTCACTGCACCAGCTCCTGCACCAGGTTTGCCATCCGGCACTGCACGGCCCCTGTTTGCACATGTAACATGCAAGGCAGCGGACACAGAGTCAGCTGCAAGGCGCACGCCGCTCTGCGCCTGGTACCATGTGGCGCCGCTTAGACGCGCGGCCCGCGCAGTCGCGCCGCGCGTGCTTTTGCTGCCCACGCGCAAACAGGACGCGCAAACCAAGCTTCCAGCGGCTGTCAACAATGCACGAGCTGGGAGGCTTTGCTCATAAACCAGGGCTACAGCGGGTCCCATGACACCCTGCAGCCATCACACCAGAGGCTGAGTTCCAGCGCGCAGCCTGCACCCTTGCGGCGCCCGTCACCGGCCCGTGCGGTCGCCCGCGCCCGGCCGGCCGGCCGCCTTGGGCGCCAGGCGGCGCAGCGCGCCGGGGGCGGCCGACGCGCGCCGCGAACCCACCGCCGGCCGGGCGCCGGGGCCCGGCCCCTCGCTCGGCAGCAGCGCATTCGCATTCAGGTCCAGCACGCCCGGGTCGGTGGATCGTTTTAAGGGGGTGCGCGCGCCCGCTCCCGGCGCTCCGACAACGCCGCTGCCGGCGGCGGGTCCTAGGTGCAGCCCCCCGAGGGCGGCAGGAGGGCTGGCGGCGCCCGGCGTGTCCCCCGGCGCCGGCCGCCCCCCGCCCCGCGCAGCCCCCGCAGCTGCCGGCGCGGACAGGGCGGGACCGAAGTTGCCTGCCCGAGGCCCCTGCGCTACCGGCGCGCTGCCAGCCCCGCGCGCTTCAAGGGCGAGGTCCGCCTCAGGCCCCGGCGCCGCGCCCCTCCCTGCGGCGAGCGGCGCCCCCGCCGGCGCGTGCCCGCCAGCGGGGCCGCGCGCGAGCGACTTGCGTGCGGCGCTACGGCCGCCACCCCGCGGCGCACCAGGGCTCGATGACACGCCCCGGCCGCCCGCCTGGGTGCCTGCTGCGCCTGCTGGCCCCCCAGCCGCTCGCTCCGACCCAGGCACGACCAACTGCGCGCGGCACCGCCCCAGCCTGCTCGCTGTCTGCATGTGGACGGGCATTGCTCTAAGAAAGGCTACAAGTGGCCTTGTGTTGATGATGGGTAGCATGCGTGAACAGAAGCGGTGCCCATCGCAAGCCTGACGCCCCAGTCGAGCTCCAGCCTTCCATGCGCAGGCAAGCGGACGGCCGTTTGTGACTGGCAGCGGGCGTGCTGGCAGGCGCCCGTGTGCGCGAGCGGCGCGCCGGCGCCGCGGCGCCGCACGGACGCAACGGACGCATGACGCCCTCCCACCTGCTGAGGGCCCTGCCAGCGCCCGGCCGGGGCGCCCCTGCGGCGCGCCTGCAGGCTGGCGGGCCCCTGCGTGGCCATCCGCGAGCGCCGCGGCTGCGCGCGCTCGGCCGATGCAGCTGCCACCGGCGCATGCTCCGGCGCGACGCCGGCCGCCAGCCAGGCGTGCGCGCGGATGCCGTCGATGGTGATGCGCTGCGCCGCGCGGCCGACCAGCATCTGGCGCACCTGCGCGCGCGGAGCGCGCGTCTGCCGCCTGGCGCGCGCGCTTATGCACCTGCAGGGCGGCAGGCTTAGTTGCAACATGCACGCCCAACATGCGCCAGCTAGGGCGGGCCGTTGCGGCGGCCCGTGCGCTGTCAAGCACGCGGTGGGGAGCAAGGCGAAGGCGGCGCCGCACGGAGCGGTCAGAACACCGTCGCGGCGTGCGCTCGTGCATGCCTCCAGTAGCGCCCATCCCGCGGCTGCTTGCGTGCCAGGCCCCCGACCAGCTGGAGGCATAAGGACAGCACCGCAGGAAGCATTACAGACAAAATCAGGCCAAGCGCGGATTTGGGTGTGGAGCGCGGGCGCGACGCGCGCGCCAGGTCGCGCAGGGGCGCGCTGACGCCGGGCCCCAGCGGCGGGAAGGCGCCGCCGGCGATCGCCGCAAACAGCGCGGACGTGCTGGCCGCGCGGAAGGGCAGCCGCCCGGTCGCCAGCTCGTACAGGATCACGCCCAGGCTCCACACGTCGATGCTGGGCCCGTCGTACTCCTGCGCGTGCGCCGGCGCTGGCTGCCAAGCCGGCGGCGCGCTCGCGGCATGCCGTGCGCTGGCGCACCCCCTCGGCACGCGCAGCTACGCATGCTGGCCCGCGCGCCGCGCGGACCGCTTACCCTACCCTAACCGTATACCCAGGCGCTGTGCGGACCGCTTGCGCGTACCGCACATGCGCATACACTGCATGCGCGTGACCGCTCTGCTGCCGCTGACAAGGGTATATGCGCAGGGGATTTTGAGCAAATGCGCAGCGGCGCTGCATGTGCTGTTGAAGGTAACTACCAGCACCGACATTACCACGTACGGCACAGCGGCAGGCGCCAGGCTTGTTGCCGGAGCTGTCTGCCACCAGCGGTTTATGGCGCACGAACGCGCCACTGGCGGCTGGCGAGCGGGCGGGCCAGCGGCCGCACCTCCCCGCGCACGATCTCGGGCGCAGTGAACTCGGGCGTGCCGCACGCGGCCGACAGCGACCCGGAGAAGGGCGTCGTGATGCCGGCCAGGCCGAAGTCGGCGACCTTCACATTGCAGGCGTCATCCATCAGGATGTTCTCCGGCTTCAGGTCGCGGTGGATCACGCGCCTGCCGCCGGCCCCGGCAGGCGCGGGTGTTTGGGGGGGAGGGGGGAAGCATGGCGCAGTGTCCCTGGCGCCAGGATGCGGTGGATCAAGCGAAAGCTTGCACAAGAGTCAGGCAGAGGCAGTGCCTGACAGGATGTGCGCTCCGCGCAGGAGCGGGCAGTGTGCTAGCATCTTGGTAACACCCTACCCTACCCTATCTCGTGTCCGCACACCTTTGGGTTCAGGCCACCCTGCGTGACATGAACGAGGCTACGCCACTCGGCGCTGTTACATGGCGGCGCGCCTGCGGTGGCAGTAGTCGACGGCGTCGATGATCTGTGCGAACACGCGCCGCGTCTCCGGCTCGCCCAGCCGCCGACCGCCACCCTGCAGGATCGTTCTCCCGTGTGAGCATGTCCGTCTGGGCACCAGGGTGTGCCAAGCAGGTCGGGAGACCGAGAGCGCGCTGGTGACACGCATGCAGTGCCGAAGCAGAGATGCAAGGGCGGCGGCTCATGACATCATAGAGAGACCGCGCCGCCTCTGCCAAGTCGCGCGCCATGAGGCGCCCCTGGAACGGCGGGCCTGACGGCGCGGCGCAGGCCGCACCCGCGCGCACACAAATTCCACCAGCAAACCCCCTGATGCATCAGGGTCAGGTTATAGGGTAGGGTAGCGCGCGGCGCGCACCCGGGCGCGCACAAAGTCCACCAGCGAGCCGCCCGACGCGTACTCCATGACGAAGTAGAAGCGGCTGGCCACCAGGATGCTGTCCAGCAGGCGGATGATGTTGGGGTGCCTGGCGCGCCCGCCCCGCATGAGCGCCCGCGGAGCGGCGCGCAAGCCGCGCCCAGCGCGCCGCCCGGCAGGCGTGCCGCCGGCGCAGCCTGGCCGTGCATGAATACATGCGCGAGCGGCGGGAGCAGGTGTGTGAGGCAGGCGCGAGCGCGATCTGCACTCACGGCTGAGGCGCCGCGCGCGGTGATAAGAACAGGACACGTAGGGTACTTTAGGTGTGTGGATACATGGCGCGCCTGAGCCCGGACAGCACGGCCAGCTCCTCCTGCACGGCGTCAATCTGCGTGATGCTGCTGAACGTGCTCGCATCGATGACCTTGACCGCCACAACCTCGCCTGCGCGGCGCGCGGCGCGCGGCGCGCGTGATCATCAGTGACGCGCGCCGCGGCGCGCGCGCGCGTGACGGTGCGCCTCGCCTGGCTCGTGGTCAGCAACCCCGCGCGTGATCAGCGCTCGCTTGCGGCGCGCCGACAACGCGCGCTGCACGCTGGCGGCTGCCGGGAGTGATGCGCCCGCTTTCTGTGAGTTCACTTATGCATCAGCATGAGCGTGACAGCCGACAACTGCCTGTGATGCTGTTCAGCCTGCACATGCCTGTGTGTATGCAGCACCTGCATCAGAACTGCCTGGCTGGCTCCTCGCAAGGAGCACAGCCTCGCGAGGCCGCAGCGCAGCCTGCGGTAGGGCGCGCAGCGGGCGCGCCAGTGTCCACCCGCCGGCCCATGCGCACGGTGCCGAACGCGCCGCGCCCAATCTGGCGGCCCAGCTCGTAGTCGCCCACGCGCTTCAGCGCGGCCGCCGTCACGTCGACGACGAGCAGCAGGCGCTCGAGCGCGGGCGGCGCCCGCGGCACCGGCGGCGGCGCGGCCGTAGCAGCCGCGGCCGCGGCGGCCGCCGCCGCCGCCGCGGCCACGGCGGCCGCGGCGGCCGACAGCGGCGGCTGGTGCAGGTGCCGCGCCGCCGACGCGGCGGCGTCGGGCGCCGGGGCCTTGGCGGACGCCGCGCCGGCGTCGCCGGGCGCGCCGTCGCCCAGCGGCAGGCTCACCATCAGCGCCCTGCTCCAGCCCACAGCGCCTCACTGTGGACTGCTAGTCAGGCAGGGCCCTGGCAGTCAGCCTCTCTGCGCTGCTGCACATGCACTAGGAATGCAATGGCGCCGCGGCGCACTCGCGGCAGCATGGGCCTCGGCCGCGGCTGCATGCCGCGCGTCGGCGCGCGCACCGGAACGGCTGCCCGTCGCGGCGGTAGCACAGCAGCCGCGCGGCGTGCGGGCGGTCCGAGCGGTGCGCGCGCAGGAGCGCACGTCCCTCGCTCAGCGGGCCGGCCAGGCAGAGGCAGCCACGGCCGCGCACGGCGGCCTCTGCGTACCCCGTCACCTCCTGCGGACGCAGTTTTTCTGCTGGCTAGGCCCCAGCTCAGCTGGTGCACGGTGGCGGTGTCGCTTGGGTGGGCTGATTAGGGACAGAGTTGCGCTTGCCTCCTGCAGGCGCGGTCCTCACTCGGCGCTGCACGGCGCTGCCGCATGACTTTGGCGCGTCTACCACGCGCCAGTTTGGCGCTCCGCGCAGGCGAGACGGAGGCGCAGCACCGCGAGCTGGTGGACTTTGCGCGCGAGTTCGCCTTTGAGCGCATGGGCGCCTTTGCGTACAGCGCCGAGGAGGGCACGCCGGCCGCGAGCCTGCCGGAGCAGGCGCGGCCCGGGGTGGAGGCCCCCTGAACCGGCACGCCTGTAACCTGCTGCACACTCCGGGGCCGGGCCTGTGTGGAGTAAATGGCGGGAATTTCACAGGCTCTTTGTGTACTGCCTGCCGGGCATGCTCTGCACAGCGACCAGTTTCCTCTTGAGGACCCCAATGCGCGCTGATGCTGCCGCTCCCTTGGCTGGGTGCGCCAGCTTTTGGTTGCTGTGATTTGCTGCATGACAGTGTGTAACTGGTCTAGACGCTGGGTGGCATCGGGCGCAAGGATGATGCAGCGCTGGAGCGTCCCGTCAGTGTTTATTGCACTCCAGCAATGCATACGTATGACAATGTTGGCAGCGCAGGTGGACGAGGGCGTGCGGCAGGCGCGGCGCGACGAGCTGGTCAGCCTGCAGCAGGGCGTCGGCCGGACGTTCGCCGAGGCGCTGTCCGGCCGCGAGGCGCGCCCCCCCGCGGGCCGGCGCGCGCTTGCGCCAAGCGTGCCGGGCGCAGCGCACTCCGCCAGCGCGCGGCCGGGCTTGTGCAGGCCCGCGCGAGCAGGGCTCGGCGCGTCCCGCTGCGCGCTCGGGCGCGAGTGGTGTGCAGGCCCTTGCGAGCAGGTCTGGGCGCGTCTTGTGGCGGCGCTGAGCCGCGAGGGGCGCGCAGGTGGACGTGCTCGTGGACGGCTACAACGAAGAGGGCGAGCTGGTCGGCCGCACGCAGTGGTGCGCCCGCCCGCCGCCAGCGTGTTAGAGCGGGGCGCGGCCTGCGCCGGCAGGAGGCCGAGAGCCTTCCGGCAGTGCCGTCAAACTGCGACCGCGTTTCACGGCGTCTGTGCACTGTGCCTGTACAAGCCACGGGACTTTTTCATTTTGGAGCATCCCTGGTTTTTACTACCTTCCGTCCTTGTGTGTTACCCAGCAAGGACTTTGCTGAGCGAGTACTGAGTATTGAGCGATGTCAAGCCCTCATGATCATTTTGAACCTTCGCTGTGGACCAGTAGCAACGAGACAGGATACTGGTGCTCAAGCCGGGCGGGGCGCGCAGGGACGCGCCCGACGTGGACCCGCTGGTCTTCCTCGCGGAGCCCGCGGCGGGGCTGCCGCCGCTGGCGGCGGGCCAGCTGCGGCGCTGCCGCATCACCGGCAGCTCCCTGTTCGACCTGGAGGCGCAGCCGGTCGCCTGACGCGCGTTCGGCTGTGTGCCGGCTGCCGAGCAAAGGCTCATTCAGGAAGCATGCTGCGCGCAAGGCCTGCAGCGGCGCCTGTGACCACAACGCATGCCACAGCTCAGTTAGTCAGCAAACAGGCAGGTATTTCTGGGAAAAGCACTGAATCTCTAGGTGTCTGCTGGCGTGCGTTGGGAGGTGACACAGCTGACGCACATGTAATCAAGGGCAGATGCGGTGCGGCACCGTGTGCTGTTGACCAGCAGGCCGCGCTGCAGTCTCATTCTGTCTGTCAAAGCCCCTACCACTTTCCTGACGCACACGCACATTACATGCATGCTGTGCGCCTTCGGGTTCCTGCATATTGATCGGGTGTAGCAGGAGCGCAATGACCGCTGGTTTGCCATGCCCTTGGGGGCGTGCAAGAGCAAAGCGTACCTTGTGCAAAGGTTGAGTGGGCGTTTGGCGCTACATGCAAGCCTGCTCCTGGTCACTGTTACAGCCAGCAATGTTTCGCAGTGTTGTGTGACAGCAAAGCTAGCAGAACACTGCTGCTAGGCGGCACCTGAGAGGCCCCTGCTACCTGTCGCTGTCCCCAGTCCCCTGAGCAGCGCGGAGCGCCCTGTCCCCAGCCGCGCTGACAGAGCTGCGCGCGGCGCGCCCTGGGCCCCCACCCCACAAGCCAGCTCGCCGCGCGGCCGGCCCGCCAGGTCGCAAGCGCCCGCGCCGCCCCCGCTGCGGCCGTGCCGCCCGGGCTCTCGCCGCGGGCGCGCTCCCTAGACCGCACACCCCACGGCCCCAGCCGCCGCGGCGCGGCGCCTAGGTCGCGGGCGCCTCCTCGCCGGCCTCCGCGGCGGGCTCGTCGCCCGGGATGGCCTCGGCGGGCCGCTCCACGGGCGCGCCGGCCTCCTCCGCGTAGTCGCCGTGCACCTCCATGAGCTTGGTGATGTCCAGCTTGGGCGCGCGCAGCACCTTGACCTTCCGGATGGCCGTGTTCTGCAGCGGGAAGATGCCCTGGCACGCCTTCTCGATCTCCTTGCCTGCGCGCGCGCCGCGCGCCCGCGGCGTCAGCGCGTATGGCGCACTGTGCAGTGCTCACACATGTGTTGCATACCCCATGGCGCCGCGCACGCCTCGCGGCCTGCACATTTACTGGCTACATGCTGCCGCTGCCGCTCGCTCTCGACCCTGTCAGCACGCGGCGCCTGCATGCCAGCCCGTGCACCGTGCTCCAGGCGACCGCGGCTGCGCGACGCGCCTGCCAGGCCGCCGCCAGGGCATGCAGCCAGATCCTCGCGCCTTGAGGACAACTAAGACCCAGGTTTGCCGTACAGCAGGCAACCAGACCTCTGATAACTTACGCGCTCGGCGCAAGGCGCGGGGCGCGGCGGCGGCGCGGCGCGCGGCGGGGGCCGCACCGATGGCCTCCGGGATGAACTTGCCGACGAGCTCCTTGAGGTCGCACGCGGCGGCCTCGCGCGTCATCAGCTCGACCATCTTGCGCCGGATCTGCCGGATCTGGCTCGTCTGCGCGTAGCACGTCTTCTTGACCTGCTGCTGCCGCTTCTTGGTGAACGCGATGCAGAACATGCGCAGCAGGTAGCCGTCGGTCGTCTTGACGTCCACGTGCGCCTCGATCAGCGTCTGCCACTTGCGCACCATCGACCGCAGCTTGTCGGTCGTGAAGTCCATGCCCTGCGCGCGCGCGCGCGCGCCCCGGGTTAGCGCGCTGCGCGCCGCGTCAGCGCGCTGCGCGGCAGCCGCCAGGCTGCGCCGCGAGGCAGCCGCCAGGCTGCGCAGCGCAGCCTGCCCTTGCCGGTCAACCTGCCTCCTATATTGCAAGCGCCGCAATCCCCTCGTGAGGCGCAACTCCATGTGTTCTTCACAGACCGGCCGCGCCGCCCCTGCTGGCTGGCAGGGGCCGCGCTCGGTTCCGGGGGGACGCGCGCACCCAGAAGTTGGTGAGGCAGTTGCGGCCCTGCACGTCCTCCACGCGCAGGAACATCTTCCGGTACGAGTCGCTCTCGTTCTGCGCGGCGCGCGGCGCCGTCAGGCCCGCGGTGCCGTCAGGCCCCGGCGCTGTCAGTCGGGGCCTCCAGCGCCGCCCTCTCGTGCTTCACAGCTCACGCACTGCAGAGCGCTGTGCCTCCTACAAACACCGCACACGCCGCAGCGCCCTTTTGCTCTTGCTGCAGCGGCGCACCTTCTGCAGGTCCGCCAGCGACACGTCAAACACACGCCCCTTCAGGCCGTCAGACGCGATCTGCGACGCCCGGCTCCGCGTCAGGTTCACCCAGTTCAGCCAGTTCAGCCACGAAAAGCGAGTACGGCAGGCTGAAGGCAGGAGAGGCGGGAGGCAGCCACACACGCATCTGCACGGCGTGCAGTTGAGCACGGCGGGGGCGCCACCTTGGTGCCCTGCGTGCGCGTGACCAGCGTCTTGCCGACGTTGCGGCTGCTGAACATGCTGGGCGCCTTGACCTCATACCAGTCCTTCTTCGAGAACGGGTCCACCCTGCGCCCACAGCGTGCAGCATCAGCACACGCGCCGCTCGGTCGAGCAGTCTCCTCAGCCGAGGAATCTCCGCAGCCAAGCGCGTTCAGGCGGCGGGCGAGCAGGGCGCGCACGTCTTCTTCTTTCCGCCCTTCTTGCCCTTGGAGATGCGCTTGTTCTTGCCCACGGCCATGGCGGCAGGAGTGGCCGGGCGCCCGCACAACTGCGCGCGCAGTGCCGTCAGACACACCGCCGCAAGCACGTGGCTGCCGCCTAGCAAGCCTATCAGCTGCTGTGTGCGCAAGCACGCCAGCGAGCACCAACGCGCATTGACGCGTTGATCGGGCCGCAGGAACACAGCAGCGCAGCATGCACAGGCCCAGCATACATATAACAGTGCGCACTGGCTAGAGCAACCAAGCCGGGCGCACACCTAGCTGCCTGCGCGTGTGTGAGCAGGGCCGGGCAGCCGCCTCCTCTTCCTGCCTTGCGGGTTCTGGCAGGGTTATGGCTTGGCTACAATATGTGATCGACCCTCCAGTTTACTCATGTGGAGCGCGCATGTCAAAGCCATTCCTTTCCATTGAAAAGGGGGTGCAGCACGGTGCACGGCATGGCGTGCCCTGCCAGTGCTCCAGGGTATGTGGTGATCTTGTCTTACAGCGCCGCCCGCCCCAGCCGCGCCCTGCCTCACACCCTGCACAGGATGTCGTTCTCGTGCAGCACCACGTACGTCTCGCCGGTCGGCGTCTCCATCTGGTCGCCGGCCCACTTGAAGTACAGCACCGAGTCGCCCTCCTTCACGCGCGGCGCTTTGCGCGTGCCGTCCTTCTCGCGCTTGCCGGGGCCCGCGCGCACCACCGTGCCCGCGATCGGCTTCTCCTTGGCGCTGTCCGGCAGCATGATGCCGCCCACGGTGACGCTCTCCGCGTCCCGAATCTGCACGCGCGCCCCGGCGGCGCACGCGTCGGGGGTGGCCGCCGCCCGGTCTGGCGCGGCTGGGCAGGCGCGCCTAGCTCAGGCCATATTGTGTGTGAATGCTTGGCATACAGCGTGCTGAGCACAGGGCCATATGCCATCATAGCAGCAGATCCAGTGTGAGCCGCGACAAGCGGCAAGCACCTGCAGTGCTACCTGTTGACAAAGCGCTGCAAGTGCTGTGTTCTTCAGAGTGACTCGCCCCAGGCGCCTCAAAGAGCGCCGCCGCGGAGCGCGCATGCACGCGGGGAGGGCGCACCCGGAGCAGCACGCGGTCGCCGACCGGCTTCAGCTCCGGGATGTCCTTGGCGGTCGCGCCGGGCCGCGGCATCGTGCCGATGCAGTCGTCCTCACGGATGAGCACAAACTGCTCGCCGCGCACCATCAGGTCCGTCGCGCCGATGCCAAACTTGGAGTACACGATCGTGTCGCCCACCTGCAGCTGGAACTCCTGCGTGCGCTCGCCCACGCGGCCGTCGCCGACCGCCTCGACCGTGCCTGCGCGCGCGCCGCCAGCACTGCTCGCCTCTGTCCTGCGACCCCGTCGCTGTGCAGGCCGCCGCTGTGCCAGCCGGCGCCGGCGGCGCTCGACCGCGCCTTGGCAAGCCCCGCCAGCACTGCTCGCCTCCTCAACTTTCTGCTACAACTCTTGCACCTCATACGGCTATCTTTCACGGATTGGTGCCTCGCTGTGCCCCCGCAAGGTCTGCTCTGGTTCACCCTTCACTGTCAGCCAAACCGTCAAGTGGGTGCTGTTTGGCAGCCGAGCTCATACAGCGTTAAACTGGTGCGCTGACCCAGGCCGCCTGGGGAGGCAGGTAAAGTGGCCCGCGCACCAGACGTGGGTTTCCGTTGCGCAGAGGTGGGCAGCAGGATGCCGCCGGTGGTGGCCTCCTCCGCTTCGGCCACCTTTGCAAGCACCAAGTCGCCCTTCGGCGTGACCTGCGCCATATGCAGCCTCAGAGGTTGAAAGCTGCAGAGCGGCTCTGAGCCACTGGGCCTGAGCTGACTCCCAGCAGTGGTTCTAGAAAATGCGATGCGGCCGTGCCTGACGGCCGCGCCCTCCCCGCACAGTGCGCTCACACGCCACACACAGCCATAAACAAACACGCCTTATGCTCGACCTCCAAAGCTGGCAGCCTGGGTGTGGCAGACCGACCACTTGAACCAATGCTGCAGCGGCGGCAGCACACACCTTGGAGTACTGCGTGGGTATCTCTACAGCAGCAGACGCCCTCATGCACACTGAGCGCCTGCCATGCAGCGCCGGCTTTGCAGCGTCCCTCCTTCGGCAGGCCGGCCAGGCCCTGCAGGCAGTCCTGCAGCTTGCAGCACTGGCGCTCAGGTGCTCCATGAGCACGCTCGGGCCTGCACACACAACGTCAGGCACCAGGGCACGACTGTAGCTCCCTTTTCCAGCGCCTCATTCCAGCGCACTCTTCCCCTCACACTTCAGCCGAGATGCAGGTTAAGGGAACCTTGGCGGTCGGCTTCCATGCTGCGCATCGGGCCTCGAGTATGATGTCTTGGTAGGAAGTCCGGATGGCGCTTGCATGGCCCGAGGCGTAGCACTGCTGCAGCACCTGGACGACATATGGCCAAGCTCAGCGCCGATGTTGAAAAAGCGCTGGGCATTTACCGCAAAGTGCACAAGCTCGAGAAGCCCGGCAAGAAGCTCAAGGATATCCACGCTGCAGCAGAGCACTGCACTGACGCCGCAGCGCTGTTCCTGCTCAGCAAGGCGGCCCTGCACCGCGGGGCGGAGATTGCGCTCTTCGAGCTGAGCAATGATGACCCCATCCACGCAGCGCATTCCAGCCAGGACGCGCTGCGGCCCAACCTGCTGGCGCCCGAGGCGAAGCAGCTGCTCGTGCACGCCGGCGAGCTGGCCATGCGCGGCGTAGCACGAGGCTCACTGCTCTGCGCGGTGTTCTACGTGGAGCTCGTCTTCCTGGCTGGCCAGCCGGACGCATCGCACAAGCTTGCCAACCTCCACCAGTACCTGATACAGTATGTGGATTGGAGAGACATGTTTGCGGACTTCACCGCGGGCAGCGAGCCGTACACCGTCCTGGAGAGCAGGCTCAAGGTAACGCACCGGCCCAGCAGCTGCAGTGCTGAAGGATGTTGTTGAAAGGCGCAAAAGCCTGTGCAACTGTGCAAGCCTCAAGCACAAGCTTTCTTGGCCCGCCTGGCGACAAGCTGTGTGATGGGCTCTGTGCGTAGCGTGCAGCTACGGCAAGGTTGCAAGCTATGCAGTGCAACGCATGCTCACGTTAGCGTGGGTTGCTTTGACAAGTGCAGCACACGTGCCGTGTGCACCGCCTGGGGCGCTGGCTGGAGCAACGCTCGTGCCTGTTGTGCTGCGTGTGTGTGCCGGCCGGTCTTTGTTGAGTTGTCCTGGAGAGGTGCCAACGCCGCGCCTGAGCTCAGACGCTGGGTCATACTGCACCGCCGCCCGCGCTTGCAGCCTCTGCCTGCAGGTTACTGTGGGCACTTTACAAGCAAGCCGTGACGCATCTGGGCCCTGCCAGTGCTGCCTGCTGTGTTTGACAGTGCCTCAAGGGCACACACAGCTGAGCTCTGCCTTCCTGCCAGAGCGGCGCCATCGCTTGGCTGCAGGCCCTGGGCAGCCACCGTTTGGCTGACCACGCCTTCTCAGCACCGCCGCTGAAGCTCCGCCGGGGGCGTGTCGGAGCGGGGCTCCAACGCAGTCTGCCTCGCGCGCAGGACGCCCCCACCCCGGAGGGCGGCGAGAGGGGGGGCGACATACAGAACAAGATCCGGGCCGCTGCGATTCAGAAGGCGGAGGTGCTGGTGCGCGAGACGCGCGCGACGTACTGGACGCTGCCGCTCGCGCAGCAGCAGCTCAGGCAGCGCACCGTTGGAGCCCTGGAGGACACTGACAAGGCGCCGCTCGTGCTGACGCCGCTCGCGCTGACGCCGGGCATGAAGACAAAGCTGAAGAATGCGCTGGGCGAGGCGCAGCGCCGTAAGAACCGCGCCAACCGCGAGGCGACGATGCAGTCGCAGCACGGGCAGGCGCCGCCGCAGGTGCGTGGCGGCCGGCCATGCCGCTGCATGCAGCGCGGGGCGGTGGCTGCAGGGTGCCTGTGCTGAGGGCACTCTCTCACAAGGGCGTGGCGGGCCACCCGCATGTGCTGCGGCCCCGCAGCTGTGTCGGAGCGCCTGCACGATGGGGTTGTCTTAAAGTGCTCCCGGACACATCATGCACCATGCAGCAGCCGGCTCACCTTGCGCGATGGCTGCCGGCGCTCCGCTGTCCGCAGCGCCTGTGCCTGTGCCACATGCGTCCTGCGGCGCCAGCGGCCGTGCTGTAGCACACGCTGCTGGCTGTGCGACGGGCTGCGCGATGCAGCGGGCTGGGGTGCTCAGCCTGGCGCGCGCGCAGGCGCCGCCGCCCGCGGAGGAGCCGCCGCAGAAGCGCGGGCCGCGCGGCAAGAAGCAGGGTGCGCGCGCCGCTGCCAAGCCGCCCAGCGAGGACCTCGCGGCCAGCGAGGCGCGCCCCCGCCAGTCCGGGGCGCGCGCTCTCTGCGGGCGCACGCTCAGACCCGCTGCTCGTGAGCGGGCGTCGGATCGGCCTGGGAGTCGCGCTGCGGTCAGAGATGGCTGCCTCCTGTCTGAGGCTTTGGCCTGTCATGGAGCCGCCTTCTCAGCAGGGGTCAGGTGGCTGCCTTCAAGCTTGTGGTTGTGTGTTGTTCTGCGCGGTGGACCCCAGACCGCTCCTCCACCCCTGGTGGCGTGGCATACTTGCCAATAGAGCGTACCAGCGCAGGCCCCCGCACATGCAGCTCGAGGATGTGCATGCTTCCCTGTTGACATGCGTGTATTGTTCACATGTTGGCTGAGGCATGCAGGCTTGTGTCTGAAGCCAGGGTTGGCGCTTTGCGGCCCCCACAAGCATTGACGCGCAGCCCAGACGCCCTATGACGGGCGCCTGTCTCACAGGTGCTCGAGGCTCTGGATGCCGCCGCCCCGCACGACGCCGAGGTGCGGCAGCTGACCCCGCTTACGGCGTGTCGTGCGGACAGGCTGTGGCACCAGCAGCGCCGTGCCCCCTCAGGGGCCGCTGGCTTGCCCGCCCACACGTCTTGTGAGGGGGCACCTTGCTCGCACGGCGCGGCCGCGCCTATGAAGCGACGGCCAAGGCTGATTTGCACACACTCTGGCGTGTCCAGCGGGGCTATCCGCCCGCTCTGCACCAGCAGCGCACGCCGTCTCGCCGGGCTGGCGGTCAGCAGGGGCCGCCAGGCTGGCGGCGAGCGCGGGCCGCTGGGCCGCTTGCCCAGCCATGCGCCCGGCCGCGCAGGAGCGCGCCGAGTGGTTCCGCGACCTGCTGCAGCTGCCGCTGGCCGATGTGGAGGCCGTGCTGCCGGCCCTCACCGCGTCGCGCAGCAAGGATGTGCGTCCCCTCGCCCCCGCCCATGCGCTGCGCGCGCGAGGACGCTCCCCTCTGCCACACCGGCTCGTCTGCTTGCGTGCACGCCAGCGGCTGCGCATGCGCGGCGCCCGATCACCGAGGCTGCCTGCCTGCCGGCGCGCAGGCCGACCTGACGCGCGGCGTGCTCTGCGCGTGGCTGGCGGACCCCAGCGACATCCACCGCTACTTGCTGCCCGACCTCGACCCGGACGCCAAGCCCGGCGAGGGCGGCCGCGCAGACAGCCCAGCTGTGGTGACCGACGCGGCCTGGGCGGCGGCCGTGCAGGAGGCCGTCTGCAAGCGGCACCTGGTGCGCGCTTGCTCTGCCTCGGGCAGCTCCGCTGCAGTGGAGGTGTAGAGGCGCGCAGCGCTCGCCGCATGCGAAACGGAGCGCTGCTTGCGGCACCCAAGTACGCACCGGGGGGGCGTTGCTGACTTGCTAGCTCTTGGAAAGAGCGACCGTGGAAAGCCTCTGCTCGTTTTGACCGCACAGCTTGCAGATGGGTGATGGGTGCTGCATCACTGGCGTGGATGCCTGGAGGACAGAAGACCCTGGCCCGAGCGCCGCACTGGCATGCTTGTAGGTATATTGCGTTTTGCTTGAGGTTTCCCGTCTGTGGGTGCTTGATTTAGCGTTCATTCCTGCTGCCGGACGGTGCAAAGCGACGTTGCGAGCAGCAAGGACTGAAGCATCCAACCTTTGGAGCGCAGGCGCGCGTGCGCAAGCGCGCCCCTGATGCCGAGCGCGCCCAGGCAGACATCTGGGAGGTGCGCCAGCATCGCATGACCGCATGTGGCTGCAGGGCTTGTGTTGTCCTCTGAGCACCAGCTGCCGGGCCTGACAAGTCACTGCTGTCCAGTCCTGCGGGTCGCTAGTGTTGGGCCATGCACTTGGTTCCGGGCAGCGCGCAGCCTGAGGGTGGGAGATCTGTGCCTGGGGCCAAGGTTGCTTCCTTGGTTGTGTATTTAGACGAGATGCGGCTCAGACACGCGTCTGGCATCAGGCCGGTCTGCATGGTTAGTATGCATGCACTGCACGCCCCACTGGCGATGCCAGGCCTGGCGGCGCAGGCAGAGGCCTTGCTCCTGCAGGTTGATTAACAGGCACCCTTGGCCTTGTGTCAACTGGTCCCGCCGCCTCCAACATGTGACAGGCAGCAAGCGGCGAGGCCGTACGCTGGCGCGGCCCGCCCGCGCCGCCAAGCCTGGTGGCAGCGGAGGCGCCGGCAGCGCCGCTGGGGCCCGAAGACGCAGCTGCCGCGCTGCGGCGCGCCGCCGGAGGAGCTGAGCCGCGACTGGTGCTGCCGCCGCCGGTGGACGCGCAGGTGGCGGCCGGCTCAGATGCTGACCGGTGCGCCTGCGCCCTAGCAGTGGGGCGTGCGGGAATGCAGATTGCCCATGCGGCCATCTGTGTTGCCTGCTGAGCACCCGTCGCTAGCACTATCTGTGATTGGTGCACCAAGAGTTGGTGCTCATAGTCGCTTCTGGTCCCAGGCTGTGGAGGTGGGACGAAACTGCTGTGCCTGCCAGGGTCGTCGAAGTTGCTGTTTGCAGCCGCTAGCACGTAGATCCCTGTCGCCTGTGCCATGCAGTCATGGCCATGCTGCATGGAAAGCATGTCAGCGGTTGCTTCAAGCGGCCGAGGGCACCCGCTAGCAAAAGGATGTTATGATTGCCAATACATCCTGTCTGAGGAAGCCTAAAGAACAGTCAAGCCCTGACACGTACGCCGTCCGGCAGAGACTGGTTGGCAGGAGTCAGTACATATGAGGAGACAGCGGCGGCATACGCTCTGCGCAGACTGGACGGCGATGCAGCGCCTCGTGCACCTGCTAATGCAGGGGATGAGTACCTGCAAGCGGTGGGTGATGCCGCAGCGTACACCTTTGGCCTATCTCCAAATACTTGATACGGGGTTCCAAGACGAACTCTCATGTTGATGCTGTGCTCAGTCCTATGTAGTGTCATGCTCAAGATACATGCTGCACTACTCTGCGAGGCAGATGAGTGACTCATCGCCTCTGCTAGCAGGCGACTGATGCCATCGGCGGGAGCCTGGAGCTGCTGGAGAGGGAGTGCGGTGCGCTCGCTGCTCGTGCCTGCAGTGTGGACTTGGAGGTTGGGGCATTGCCTGACAGGCCTGTGCTTGGCGCCTGCTCACAGGCTGCAGTCCCTTCTCCCACCCATCCCCGCCTGCGCGCGCGCGCGCGCGCGCGAGCGGCGCTAAGATGATGGTGCACAAGCCCTAATGCCACTCGCCGTATGCAGAGATGTGCACTTCGATGTCTGTTGATGACGGCGGAAGTCCCATCGTCACCGCCCAATCCTCGCACTTCTGGGGTGCCTACTTCGGCGTTAGCAGCGAGTGCCTCACCCTGCTCCGAGGTCACGTGCGCACCGCAATTTTCAAACTGTCATATTATACAATGCAGCACGCTGACACCATGCCGCAACCTGTTTCTCCTGCACGCCCTCCTGCGCATTACTGCCGGTGACACTGCCAGGCTACAATAAGTTTTGGCGAGTCTGCATGGCTGAAGCTTGGGACTCCACCATACCACCCGGAGCTATCTCGTAAGCAACTGCTGGCTGATCTATGCAACCGCAGTTGCCCCATCTTGCCTGAAAGTCCCGCACCATGGCCTGCATCGTTGGTATTGCGTATTGCGGAAGACACAGGCGCAGAGCACTCGTGTGCGCAGGTCACTCCGCAAGCTAGGCGTGACAACCAGCACGTCGACGTCAGGCGCGGGCAGGCGCTGTTGAGCCTGGCGCACAGGCTGTGGCGGTATGAGGCGCAAGAGGCAGGCCTGGTGGAGGCGCACGAGTCTGATGAGGGCTCTTTTGCTTGCCTGTACGCGCATTTTAACGAGCTCAGCACGGAGGGCTGCAGCACGCGCGCAAGCACGCCGGTGCGTTGCGGTCCTGCGTGCCAGGCGCTCTCTGCAAGCTTGCTACAATTTGGGCCTGCCCTTCTTTGGGCTGCGGCTTACGGCACGGAGTGCGCGCTGTTGCCGCTGTGGTAGCACCCAGAAGCGCTTGTGTCCAAGGTGTTTGCAGAAGCGCAGCGTGTGCCCGTTACAAAATTAAAACATCAACGCTCGCAGGGTGAGGGGCCTGATCTGACAAGCTACCGTTTTCGCATGCTGGCTGCGCCGGCAGGCCGCGCCACAACAGGAGATGACGGCTATGTGGTGCGCTCTTGACGGGACCCGCTGCTTATGCGTGCCCGGACCGCTGTCCCCAGCGTTCCACATTGTGAGCAGCGAGTGTGTGCAGGCTGATGGCGATGATGGCCGCCATGAGTGTGAGCACACGAGCGCCTCTTCAGGAAGCGCTGCGCCGTCCTGCATACTGGTCACAGAGGTCTGCACACCTGCCACCTTGGGATTGACTGTGTTGGGCTACTCGACAGCCCTTGTTTGTTGGTTTCTCCTCGTTGGAAGCCTGCCAGACAGGTCTTGTGTGCATGCCTGCACGCACTCTGACAGCATGCATGTGTGGCCAGAGCGGAGCCCGGAGTGCGCGGCAAATCTGGCTGGATGCCATCTGCGACGCACTCGAGGTTTTGCATGCTGATGGTCTGCTGACAACAGCCTATGTGCACATCCTTGCCTGCGGCGTGGCACAGCAGCTCGCACTCGAGGTGCGCGGCGCCGGAACGTGCCTGAGCAGATGCGTCAGGCGCACTTGTATTTCACCTGTCAATGTGCAAATACTACCGTGTGCAAACCCCACAGTACTGGCAGGCGTGATGGACAGCCCATCTTGGGAGCCCTCAAATGCTCGTTCTGTTGCAATTGTGCCTCACCATAAATCCATAGTTGCGTGATCATTGATGCTGGGCTCTGTGCCAACTGATTTGGCTTGTAAGTCTAGTTTCAGCCAGAACAAGCACTGAAAGGCCGTGTAAATATTTCTTGTGCTCTGCTGCAGAAGCGCCTGCTGCCAGGCTTGCAGAGCCTGCATGAGCTGGCTTGGGAGCATTTGACTTTGCTCAGCGATGATGCGCTTGCTCGGATCGGAAAGCAGCTGCTCTGTGCCCTTGGTCGGCATCAGCCCTTGCTGAGCCACTGGCGGCGCGCTGCGACCCTGCTGGATACCCAGGTGCCTCCCCTGCATGCATGCTTTACCCTGTATCGCCAAGCGCCAAGTCACAGTCTGCTCTCCAACCACTTGTGTCAGCAAGCCTGCACCTGCTTGCAAGCAAGCGTGCCTGCTGAGCAGGGCTGGCAGCACGACTGGCTGAAGGAGGACGGAAAAGAGCTGGTTCAGCGCGATGGCGTTCTGCACGTGCGATTGGTTGCGGAGGAGGGCGAGGGCGATGCTTCGGCATGCCCCCTTGCGCAGTTGCCTGCGCCCGCGCTCACTGCCTGTATGGCGCTCATTGCCTCCCACATCACCATGGTTCAGCGCCATGGCCTCTTAAGTGAGACTCTGCCGTGGCAGGGGGACTTTGAGAGCCGCGTGCGCGCGCGCCTGCTTCGCATCGTGTCTGAGAGCGAGGCCCCAGAGCCGCTGCAGATACCAGAGGGCCTTGAGCATCTCGCAGAGAGCACAGGCCGGGTCGCGCTGTGCCTCAGCGAGGTGCGCGGTATTACCTACTAGACAATGGCCATCTTGTTTTCGTCTCATCGCCCATGACAATGGTTTCTTTTGGCAGGTCATCACTGCTGCCTGGCTCAGGCGTGAGGCCGCATCGCATCTCGCCGCAGTCACGCACGGCCTGGCTGCTGATCAGGCATGCCCTATTCAAGCGCTGGGGCATACACGTGATTCAGCCATGCGATGCTGTTACCTATGCCTCGAACATGCCTATGCAAGGTTGCTGATGCATGTCAGGATGCGCAGGGCTTTGATGCTGATGAGCACGCGCGCACAGCAGTCGCGCAGCAGCTCAAAGGTAAGTACGGGATTGTGGAAAAAACGATGCGAGTGTGGGTGCCTGATGACATGCCACAGCGAGTGCCTGTCATGCCAGCACTGTGGAATGCAGTAGCTGCCACCTCAATAGTGTGCAACATATGAGCTGCTGTCCGTTCCGCGCAAAGGCGCGGCAAGCTTCCTTGCGGAGGCCGCGAAGAAAATTTACAACGAGAGGCGCCGGGCGCTGTTGAGTGTGCACGTCCAGTACGAGAAGCTCATCAACTGGCATGCTTCGAACCTCGAGTGCGATGCACAGCCGCTTATGTGCTAGCAGTAAGCCTGGTTAACAAATTACAACGATTAACGACTAGGCACCTGCTGCCTGTCCAGGGCCGAGAGGATGCACAACTTGCAGCGTGGGCTGATGAACAGCAAGGAGACCTTTAAGCGGATGAACATTCTCAAGCAGGTGCGGCACAGTGTCCTCATCCTACGTGCAGTAGCGTCAGACTTGAAATGCTATACTTGTGATTGCGGCAGTATGCGACGCTGTTTTCCCAGCCTGACATACGAGACTGCCTTGCAGCTGGATGACTTGAACAGCGAAACGGTCTCCCGCTTCGAGAAGAAGCTGCAAATCCTTCCGCCACGCAAGACAGGGTATGCCTGGGAGTCCACCAACGAGTACAGATCACAGAGCCCTGCCCGTTGTCCTCATCTGATCAGCTGATACACAAGTGCTGCTAAACTGCTGCCTGTGTTTGTGAAAAGTGTAACGCGCGCATGCAGGGCAGGCAGCGGCGACGACCTTGATGCCGCGGCGGTTCTGCTCAGGCTGAGGCGCCTGATTGCTGGCTGCAACTTTGTCATTGAGGCCGCCTCTCTGACTGCCAGGCGCTGCTGCTGGCGCGCATCTGCCCCCCTTCATGCAGAAGCTCAGGCTGTGCGCTGGGCATTGGAGGTCATGGTTTGGCGCACGCAGGACACTGCACGACCGCCCTTATACGCTCTGTTGTGCATCAGGAAGCTCCTGGACACCTGCAGATACGGCATCCCCGTCTGCCAGCTGAATGCCGCGGTGGACTTGGCGCTGCGCACCAAGCTCAGCGGCTGCGTGCGCGCGCTGAAGCGTGCGCTGCCCGCACCCCTCTGCCTGTGCAAACCTGGCAGCCCAGGAGAGGGTACCAGCGTTGCGCCTGCCAGACCAGGAACGCAAGCGGCGCCAGGTGGGGCCACGCAGCATGCGCGTGTACATGTCATGCGCTGTTGCCGGCCATCCCGTGCTGTGCTTCACACAGCAGCACGCACCGGGAAGCATTGACGCCACTTTCAGTGTCTTGGCCGTGTACAGGGGCCATGCTCATCTTGCATTTCTGCAGCGCTGCGCATACAGGCATCGCGCCTTCCCGCATGCGCGGGTTTGCGCGCCTGCCTGTGCGAGCGTGCATGGGCAGAGTGCCAGAGGCGCATCCATGTTGGAGCGGCAGTGAGCGGTCACGAGGATAACCACGCGCATACGCGCTGAGGAGCGCGCCTTGGCAGTCTGCACTTGCGCTTCCGGGAACACTCCACATATTTACCATGGGAAGAGCGGCACTGTGCGGGCGGGACCCAGCGAGCGCTCACACGCCCGAATACACCTGCAAGTGGCATAGGCGCAGGGGTAAGCGTGAGAGGCGACACAGGTGCTGCAGGAAGAGACGGCTGAGATTGGCCGCGCGGGGTGCGCCATCAGGAGCCCAGGATGCAGGCTGCCTATGCCTGGCGCCGCGGAGAGCCGCACATGCGGCCCAGGGAGCAGCAGAGCGCGCGCACGCCGCATCGAGCCCTGCGGAGAGCTGTCTGTGCGCATGCGCAGAGGAGCGCGCGGAGGCGGCGGAGCGGGCGCTGCTGGAGTCGGAGGAGGCGGAGAGCGAGCGCACAAGCGCCAAGCGCCGCGCGGAGGACGAGCGCAAGGCGGCCAAGGAGCGGCGCGCGGCCGAGCGCCGCGCCGAGGAGGCCGCGCGCAAGGCCGCCGAGGAGGCCGAGCGCGAGCGCGTACGGGAGGAGCAGGCGCAGGTGCCGCCGCCAGCCCTTGTCGGGGCTAGGGTATGCAGGCTCAGTTGCCGCTGCCTCAGCCCGCCGGCCCGGGGTTATACCTGCCGGCCCGGCTGCCGAGCACGCCACTGCGCCGGCGCTCGCGCGTGCTGGCGGTAGCGGCCTTGCCAGTGCTTCTCATAGTCAACGCCTGCTGTGCGAGCTTAACAGAGACTCCCATGCGGTTCGTGTGTGCATACACCCATCCTTGCGGCGCCGCAAGGCTCTAAGCAGCTTGAAACTCGACAGGCGCGATGAAAGTCATGCCTGCATGATTCAAGCATTGTGCAGGGCCCTGACTCAGACAGACAGCATACACGGCCGCAGCGCGCGCGCAAGGCCGCAGAGGAGCAGGCGCGGCGCCGCCCAGGCCGAAGCTTGACAGGTGTCACAAAGGGTGTGCACGCATGCTGTGACATGTTTTGGGACCTGAGCCAGGCAGCGCGCGCGCGCAGCGCGAGCGCGAGGCCGAGGAGGAGCAGGAGCGGCGCCGCCAGGCGGAGGACGCGCAGCGGGTCGCCGAGCTGCAGGCGCTCAAGGCGGAGCTGGCCACGCCTGGCGAGCTTGCGGGCACGCAGCCGCGCGGCGAGGCGCAGGCGCGCGGCGAGACGGTGCGCGCCGCAGCGCCTGGCGCCCAGCCGCGCATCGCTCCGATGCCCGCTAGTACGGAGATGGCCATTAGTGCTGCCGTCCTCACAGTCTGTGTCTGATCAAAGGGACTCTGGTTGCCTCTGTGTGTGCTCTTGTAGTGCCCGCTGCTGCATCAGGGCATGCCCGCTCTGGGAATACTTTCAGTCCAGTTTGCAGTCCAGTTTGAAGCAGAGCAGGTCCGGTAGCTGCCGCGTTGCATGCAAAAGCGCTTGGTACCGCTGGGCACTTGCATGGTGCAAGTGAGTACGGGGCGAGTGCAATGTGCCCTGCTGTGGCAACATTGTCGCGCGCTTGCTCAGGCGACTGGGTGGGCCCTCACGAAGGACCGGCGCGAGGCGCGCCACGGGCGCGGCTCTGGCGGCGCGACCGGGGCGTCGGCCGCTGAGCAGGAGTGGGGCCCAGGCGTCAGGCACGGCGCGAGCGGCGCCGCCCCCGCGCCGCATGAGCTGCTGCGCGGCGAGAAGCTGGGGAGGTGCGCAGGGCGGGCGCTCCAGCTCTGACGGGCACTGGCACGGCATGGCGTGGTGTCACTGGTGCTTGGGTTGCTGGCTGTGTTGAGGAGCGGGCGGCGCTCGTAGCCTCCTGCAGCATCATATCTCCCACGCGCATGCCGGCACATGGCGTGCACGCGGATGGCCCAAGGCGTGCATGCAGCTTCCCAGGACGGGACATTGTTGTGCGTGGAGCGGCGCGTTGCAGCCGCGAGCATGCCTGTGTCCCGGCGCGCCGCGGAGGCGCCCCAGGGCATCACGAGCGGCAGCCACGCGCCCCCCCAGCTGGCAGGCCGCGGTCCCGCAGGGGCTCAGAGGACACCGAGGACGACGGCGCGAGCTGCGCGTCAGCGGAGGACCTGGCTGGGCTGCGCCGCGGCGCCACCGCCGCGCGCCCGTCGCGCTTGAGGCTGTTGCGGGAAAAACATCAGCTGCGGAGGGCGTCGGAGGAGGAGCGGCGGAAGCAGGCGGCTGGGCCGCCTGACAGCCGGTGCCTGCACTGCGAGCGGGAGGACCACACGTACGCGCCCCTTGCTTCCTGGCCTGCCAGCTCAGCACTGAGATGATGGTGGGCTGGCTGGGGTAGGCGCTTTGCCTCGAGTACTCCTATGCGGTCCTTTGCTTTGTACGCTGGGAGCAACCCAGTGGGAGCAAGCACGCAGTGCGGTGTGCTTTGGCTCAACTGTCAACCCAGGTACACGTCAGGGTGTGGTTGCAGCCGCGTTGGGCTCTGTGCTGCTGGACGGCTGCATGGGGCCGCACGGGGCACACACTGTGCTTTGCTGAAGCATGTGATGTGGCAGGGAGCCGTAACAGGTCCTTGCATCTGACTTGGTGCTTTACCCTGCGCAGGCTGATGGCGTGTCCTAGCCTGGCCGACCTGGAGCACGTGCGGCACTGGCCACCACCCATGCTGTTGCAGATGCCTGGGCACACGCTTGGAGTGCTCCTGGCATGTCTCATGCAATGGTGTCAGGTTGCAGCATGCTTAATCGCTCATGAGCCTCTTGCGCATGCACTGTGGCAGTACATCGCACGCCTCACTGTTTTCCTCAAACAGGAGCTGATTGAAGTACAGACAGCCCAGGTGGCCAAAGCATTTGTCTGCGGCTCCTTGCACCCCTGGCACAGCGAGCTGCCAGCCTTGTTGAGACCAGGCACAGTGGCAGCAAAGCGTGAGCGTCCACGCACAAGCTGACCGCATGAAGAGCGCGCGCGCTGCGCAGAAGGAGCGGGAGGAGCTGCTGGCGCTGTACCGGGGCGGCGAGCGGCGGGGCACGGCCATGGTGGAGGAGCTGCTGAGCCAGTGGCGGGGAGCTCGGGCTGAGCTGACGCGGCTGCGGGCGTCGCTGACGACCGCACACGGCGGCCGCGGCTGCCTGAAGTGCCACGGCGGCACCCACAGGTGGGCGCTGCGTGTGCGCGCGCGCTGGGTCTGCATGCCCTGGCTCTGACAAGGTCCTGCCGGTTATGAGGTATCACTGCTGTTGCAGCAGCTGTCAAGTGAGAAGGCTGACTGAGTGGCTGCCACGAGGCACGCGGGTGAGTGCATGCTGCAGCGCCCAGCTCCGGGACAGCGCAGGAGCGCACCGTGCGTGCGCGCGCGCGCGCATCAGCCCACGCCCGGCCATGTCAGAAGCCCTGCCGCGGCGGGCGCGCAGCTGGACGGAGTGCCCCCAGATGGCTGCGGTGTGGGAAGAAGGCGAGTACGGGGGCCAGAAGGGCAACCAGTGGAAGGCGTGGGCGAGCGAGCAGCACGCGAAGGGCTGCTGCCTGTTCTGCGGCGACCCGACGCACCTGTGAGACGCTTCCCCCTCCCCTGCACAGCAAGCGCCCTGTGACTTGTCCTGAGTCCTGCAGGTAGCCACGCCATGCAGGCTGGCATGCATCGCGTTTTGTTTCGCGGCTGCGTCATGTTGCTGTGCGATGTGCCCGTCGGCATGCAGGAGTGCGAGCATGCTGTTGCATCTGCCCACCTGGCACTTTGTGTCACATATCTGACAAGTTCATCAAAGGCAGCCTGTTGAGTAAGCCTGCGCAACCCCTGCATCCAAGGCATGCCCAGTGGACACAGAGCTTCGTTGCTCCTCCAGCGCCCCAGCTCGCCGCCAGTGGGGGGCCGCATTGGCATTGCAGCCTGCGCCTGCGCGGTGACCGGCGTCGTTGACGCGGCCCTCTGGCGCGCTGCGCAGCGTGCTGCACTGCCCGACCCTGCGGGGCCTGGACGAGAAGGCCCGCGCGTCTGTGAAGAACGCTTTCTTCAACAGGACGGGCGCCGGCCGGCCCGCGCTGCACGTCCTGGCGGCGCAGCTCGTGAGGCGAGGCCCGCCGCTTGCGCTGGGGTGCAGCCCAACATCGATGCCGCCGGCGCGGATCAGCGCGTGCCGGGGCAGCGCATGCAGCGCAGAGTGCAGTGTTGCCTGGTCGGGGATGCTCACATGCAGCGCAGGAGCGCATGTGCAGCGGCTCCTTTTGACTCGATTGTCTGCCAGCTGAGAGGGATGACGCTGCAGGGCGCGCGACGCGCGCTCCGGACAGGACCCGCAGGGCCGCCGCCAGAGGGAAGATGCGCGCGCGCTCGGCAGCCGGGGCCGGCGGGCGGGCGCAGAGGCGCCCGGCGCAGCAAACAGCGCGGCGCACAGCGACGACGGCGCGGCGGCGGCGCCAGCGCGCGCGCCCGAGCTTGCGGCTGGCACGCGCCACCATGGGCTCAGCAACGGGCGCGTGCGCGCACCGGCGCCGGCGGGCCCGGCGCCCGCCAGCGGCGCCGCGCCGCCTGTCCCCAGCGCGCCAGCAGATGACGCCCGGGAGACGAGCGCCGCCCCGCCGGGCGGGGCTGCAGCGCAGGCGCCCGGCGCGCCGCCGGGCCCAGGGCGCAGCGCGGACGCGCATGCCGCAGAGGGCACGGAGATGCCAGACCCTGCCGGTGGCGGCCCCAGCGCGGCGAGCCTGGCGCCGGCGAGGCCCGCGGAGACGCGCTCCGGGAGCGGCCAAGCGCCCGAGGAGCTGACCAGCGGCATGGATGCTGCCGCAGCCCATGAGCAGGGTGCGGACAAGGCTGCCGGCGGCGGGGCCGCGCTCCCCGCCCTGCTGGGCGGCGCAGTGCGGACGTGGGTCAGGTACGACGAGCGGATCGGGGCGCATGAGGCTGCGCCGCCGCTGCCGCCGCCGCCGGCCCCGCATGCATGGCCGGAGCCTGCGGAGGCGACAGGGCAGGGGTGGCGGCCGGACGGCGCAGCGGACGCTGGCGCGGGCGGCGCGCGCCCTCAGTCACAGCCCGCTGACCGGCCGCCCGGCCCCCCGCCGCAGCTGGACCTGCCCGAGGGCGGGGTGGCGCGGCGCTGGGACGTGTGGTCGGGCTCCAGCGTGAGCATCCCGGGCGCGGGCGACGCGGTGTGGGGCAGCGCGGGCGCGGGCGGCGCTGCCTGGGGCGCCGCGCCGGACGCCGCGGCGGAGCCTGAGTCGAGGCCGCCGCCCGCGGACGCGGCCGCTGACGCCGCAGCAGCGTCGCCCCGGTTCCCTGGCCGGCCGGCCGCGCCATCGGCCGACGCGCTGGCGCTGCCGCGGGTGCAGGATCCGGTGGTCAAGCGCGGGGAGGTCGAGCGGGTGCCCTGGCCGCTGCAGGCGCCTGCGCCCGCGCCAGCAGCAAGCACCACCACTGCCGACCACAAGCCGGAGCCCTGGGCGAGCGCGGCGCAGAGCGGCGCAAGCTGGCCGGACGCATCTGCCTCTGTCGAGGGCAGCCTGGACATGTACGACGCCGACGCTGGCGCGCCGACGCATGCAGCCGCGCACGGCCAGGGCCAGCGCGCAGAGCCCCCGGCGGAGGCGAGCACGGGGCAGGATGCGGTAGCGGCCGCATCGGAAGCGCCGCCGGCCGATACGCACCGCGCTGCTGCAGCTGCAGGGGCCTCTGGCGAGCGGGAGCCGTGGGCGCCCTGGCTCAGCGCGCGGGCCGGCTCGGGCGGCTGGTCGGCCCTGGTGGACGTGCCGGCCGGCGGGCAGCCGGAGCCAGCGAGCGGTGCGCCGGGGTCGCGCCCACTGCCGCCGCCTGCAGGAGACGCGCAGTGGGACGAGGAGCCGCCGACGGGCGGCGCGCGCGCAGAGCAGCGCAGCGCCGGCGGGCCGGGCACCGGCGCGTCTGCGATCGCGCAGGCGCTGCCGAGCGGCCACGACGGCGTGCAGGGCGGCGGAGGCGAGCCAGACAGCACCGCACCGGCCGCTCTGACGCCCGCGCTGGGCAAGTCCGACGCGAGCAGCGCGAGCAAGCCAGGCAGCGCCGCATCGCAGGCTGCCCACCGCGCAGCCGAGTCTGGCGAGCGGGCTGAAGCCGGCATTGCGGGCAGGCCAGAGGGCGGCGCGGCAGCCGGCGGGCGGCCTGCGGCGAGCGGGACGGACCAGGCCAGCGCCGGCAGCGCTGATGGCGGCGCCCCAGTTCTGCCCTGGCGTGCCGCATCTGCCAGCAGCAGAAGGGCCGCAGCCGCCGCACGCACCGCGCCACTTGCACCAGCGGGCAGCGGCGTCGGCAGCGGCACTATCAGCGAGAGCAGCAGGAGTGACGTGGGCAGCGGCCGCAGCAAGCCGCTGCCGGAGGCCGAGCTGCGCAAGCAGAGGGCCAACCTGGAGCGCTCGCTGGCCGGGAAATGCCTGCACTGCCTGAAGCCCAGCCACTCGTGCGCTCCCGTCCGTCAGGCATATCTGCCAGTGACGCGGGCGGCATTGTCCTACTCACGCACAGCGCTCGGTGGCCCTGCTCTGCGCTGTTGGCTGCCTCCCTGCACCGCCAGACGCCTGGGCAGATCATCCTGGCGTGTGTTGAGACCAGCATGGGGTGCCGCGACTTGCAAGCACTGCCTCCTGCTCAGCCAACGAGGCCGCCCAGCCTTGCTCGCCTCTGTGTGATGCGCATGGCTGTGCGCGCGCAGGCTCGTGGAGTGCCCCGAGGTGGCGGGCATTCCGCCCGACATCCGCGGCGCGCTGCGCGGGCTCTACATGAGCGGCAACCGGGATGGGGCGGCGCGGCTGCTGGAGCAAGCGGCGAGCCGCGCGGAGCGCAGGCGCTCGCACGGGCCGCTGACGCCGCCCGCGGGCGTGAAGGCCGTCGAGCCGCCGCACCATCCTGGCTGCTACCACTGTGGCGAGCGGCACAAGTATGCTCCTGGCGCTATCGCAGCCCTGTGCTGTGAAGGGTTAGGGCGCCCGCCTGGACGCCCTGTGGGTACACAGATGTTGCAAGCGCGCTCGAGGCGCCTTGTCACGCAGCACATGTCAAAACTTGCGGGCCTGGGATCAATGTACAACCCTGTTGGTTTTGGTTTGGATTGTCTGGCATGCTGAAACCTGGGTGTGAGGGAACCCAAACCTGTCTCACTGGCTGGGTCGCTGACGGCTGGGCGGCGGGCTCCGCGCGCAGGCTGCACGAGTGCCCGCAGCTGTCCAGCCTGCCGCCCAAGACCGTGCTGCAGCTGAAGGACTACTACATGGCCCGAGAGGCCCAGCTCGACCAGCAGGGGACCTGGCACGGCAAGCGCGCGTGCCCGCACTGCCAGGGCGCCCACGGGTGCGCCGCCCACCAGCCCTGCCACGCAGGCGGTCGCGGCGCGGCCCGCGGCCGCCACCGCCCTGCAAGCAGCGCCTCTCTGCCAGCCTGCCGGCGGCTGCGCGCTCGCCCCGCGCCTGCGCCCGCGAGGCGCGCGCCGCGCGGCCGCGCAGGGTGCGCGATTGCGCCGCGCTGGAGGGCGTGTCCGAGCAGGCGCGCGGGTGGATGGAGCGGCGCTACGCAGTGGGCGACGCCGACGGCGCGCGCGCGATCGCGGACGTGGAGAAGGCGCAGCGCGCCGGCGGCTGCCTCCACTGCAAGGCGGCCCACAGGCGCGCATTACCTACCCTGACCTACCTAACCTTACCCCAACCAAGCCCATGCGCCATGCCCCACCGCCTGCAATGCGAATGCCAAATGACTGCGCGGCCCAGTTTCAAGCTGAGCGTGCGCATGTAATGGCGGCGGCATGTGCGCGCTTGCCAGCAGCGTCCGACAGTGTGCAGCGCCAAGTTGAGAGACCAGGGCAACTTGTCGGCCTTGATCTGGCACTCCATGCTGTGCTCTGCGCGCTGACCCAGGTAGCAGGGGTTTCTGCACAGCCTTCTGAGAGCACTGCTCGTTCATGACTTTCGCCAGTGCTCGGTCATGGCGCGGCCCCGTCGCCTGCTGTGAGTCCACCATGCTGCGCGTCCGCAGGCTGCCCGGCCGCCCCGCTTGCTGTGACGCCACCGCGCTGCGCGCGCGCAGGCTGCCCGACTGCCCCGCGGCCGCCCGGCCGCGCGAGCGGCCGCCGGTGGTCTCGCTGTACAGTACCGGCCAGCCCGCGCGCGCCGCGGCTGCGCTGGGCGCCGCGCTGCTGCGCGCGCCCGGCTGCGCGGCCTGCCACGCAGTCGCGCGGCCAGACGCGGACGCGCACGGGGTGGGCGACTGCCCGCGCCTGCACGCGCTGCCCGAGGAGTGCCGCACTGCGGTGCGCGCCGCGCTGGGCAGCGGCCTGGCCGCGCGGCTGGACGAGGTGCGCGAGCTGTGGGGCCTGGATGCGCGGCTGGCGGCCGCCTCGGCGTCTGGGAGGTGCGCGCGCGCACCGCCACAGCGCTCGCAGCCAGGCGCCTGGCCGCCAGGCGCCTGGCCCAGCGTTTGTGGATGTGCTGAACACAGGCTGGCGTGCCGTGGAGCCTTGATGTCCCCAAGCGTGCCAGGCCCGGCTGCTGGTGAAAGGGCTGCAATGTGCGCCAAGCGTGATGGCCTCTTTGCAGGCGAAAAGGATCCCCAAAGATCTTCTCACCGCTTGGCGGGCGGATGGACACCGTTGCTCTTGCCTGAGCGAGACGCCCGTCAGATATTCCGAGCAGACACCCGCGCCGCCAATCTCGGTGGTTGTCACAAGGCAGTCTCTGCTGTGTGTTGCTGCTCCTGCAGGCATGGGGCAACGCCCCACCACCTAGGACAGTGAACAACGGGCGCGCTGTGGCCCCTGCGCGCAGGGCCGCGGAACCGCACGCGCTCAAGTCCGCCGCTGCGCCGCGGCCGGTGTCCGGCTGGGCGGCCGTGGTTGCGCGGGGCACCAGCGCGCGCGCGCCCGCGCCCGGACCCGCGCCCGCGCTGGCGCCAGCGCCCGCGCCAGCTGATCAGGCACGGCCTGCGACGGCGGCGGAGGCCGCGGCGCCTGCGGCGCCGGGCGCGGACGCCGAGCGCAAGCGCGGCGGGCCGAGTACGCTCCCGCAGCCGCCGCCGCAGCCCGGCGGCGTGCTGGCCGGGCGAACGGCTGATGGTGCGCGATGCGGGCACGGTGCATGACTGCATGCTGTAGGCAGTGACATTCTGCACGCAAGTAGCAGACCGAAGAGAAACAAAGAAACCGTGCATGGACCTGCCTGCACCTGGCTGCGCCATTTCAGCCAACTGCGCGCCCCAGCCTTAATGCAAAGTATGCCTGAAGCCTTGTTGGGGCTGCGCCATCACAGGGCTTGGCTTCCAGCATTACCGAGCATTGCAGTTGAAGTGCGCGTGGAGGCCGTAAGACTCCTGATGATAGGATACGCAGCATGTACACGCACTGCGCAGTTGGACACGCTTGCCTGCGCACATGCATGCCCTGGCCCTGCAGCGAACCGATATGAGGCGACCGGGGCGCGCGCACAGCTGCGAGTGCCACGGGCCGGCGAGCGGCGCCGCCGCCAGGCTTCGGCGCGCCGGGGCCGAGGCTGCCGGCGGCCGCGCCCGCGGCAGCGCCGCCGCCGCCGCTCCGCTTCCTGCCGCACATGACCGCGTCAGCCCTGGAGGCCGGGGATGGGCCGCTGGGCGCGGAGGCCGAGGCCGGCGCGGAGCTGGGCGACGACGACGACCTGCTGAGCATGCTCATGGGCAGCGAGTCGCCCGCGCACCAGGCGTGGGAGGCGCCCGGTGCGCTGCCCCTGCTGCTCTCTATCAATGCGGTGTGCTTCATGTGAGGCAGCGCGTGGCACTACCAGGGCGCTCGATGCTCAGGTCGGCTGCCGTGGAGAGCTGAGAGCAGCAACTTGTGGGGTCGTGCTTGCAGCACCAACAGCACCAGCAACCTGATGAGAATGAGCCCATGAGAGCGTCGGGGGCCGAAACACGGCCATGCTTCGGCCCCTGGGAGCTGGTCCATGCATGTGCCTTGTTGCATGCAAACCTGCCGCCCGCCGATATCGGCGCTGATGCCTGAAGTATGCGGTGCGCGCAGCGGCCACGCCAGCCGAGCAGCCGACCCCGATGCAGGCTGCGCCGCCGCCCGCGCCGCGCCCCCCCGTGCGCGCCTGGGGCGCCGAGGAGCCCGCGCGGCACGCGGCGGTGATGGCGCCGCTCAGGAGCGTGCCTGCGGACGCATGGGGCGCCGAGGCGCCCGCGCGGCACGCGGCGGCGACAGCGGCGAACGGCCGCACGCCTGCGGGCGCCTGGGGCGCTGGCGCGCCCGCGCAGCATGCGGCGGCGGCAGCGTCGGATGGCCGCACGCCTGCGGGCGCCTGGGGCGCCAACGCTACGGCTGTACAGAGCAGCGAGCTTGTGGGCGCCTGGGGCGCTGGCGCGCCTGCGCGGCATGCGGCGGCATTGGCGGCGGACAGCCGCACGCCTGCAGGCGCCTGGGGCGCCGGCGCGCCCGCGCGGCTTTCGCTGGCGACGCCTGCAGAGAGCGGCGCGCGTGCGGGCGCCTGGGGCGCGAGCGAGCGGCCGCGGCAGCCGGCGGCTTCGGGTGCGGAGGGGGAGACCAGCGGCGACGAGGACGACGCTGAGGAGGCCGACACCGCCGAGGAGGAAGAGGCGGCCGCTGAGGAGGAGAAGCAGCTGCAGGCCGCCATCAAGGCATGACCCGGGGAGCTGACCGCCAGGGTCGCCTGCAGGGGAGCTCGGAGTTGGCCTGCAGGGGAGCTTGAAGCTGACCTGCAGCAAGACGGGGTCGCAACGTGCTTGCCGTCCTGCGGCTGGCGTGCGCCTGTGCAGCACCCGCCTCACAGACATACGCGCAACTGTGCTGCACCCGGCCACGCTTGCTGCTAGATGCTGTCATGCAGCGGTGCAGCAAAGCCCAGGCGTGCTGCACACGGGGCCGCTCAAGCGCCGGCGCTGGGCACAAAGCCGCGGGCGCCGCCGCGGCCGCGCGCTCTCAACGCAGGGGCGGCTCAGCGCGACACTGCGCCAGGCGGGCAGCACACGGCCTCAGCACGGCACCGTTGCGCGCCCGCGCAGGCGAGCCTGGACGAATTGGAGGCGCTTCCGCCCAAGCGCCACCCGCTGGGCGCGGCGGGCGCGCCGCCGCGGCCGCTGGAGCCCGGCGCCGCGCCGGCGGCCGAGCCGGGCCTGCAGAACGAGGCGGGCGAGTACAACTGCTTCCTCAACGTGGTCGTGCAGTGCCTGTGGCACTGCGCCGCGTTCCGGGAGGGCCTGCTGCGCCTGCCGGGCGATGCGCTTGCGGTGCGCCGCCGGCCCGCCGGGCCCAGACCTGCCCAAGCCAGACCCGCCCCTGAGCGTGCCTGCCCCTGCCTTGCCGGCGTGCTGCTCCTGCGACCCCGTGCAGCGTGGTGTAACATCCGCGTCCTGTCTGTGCACTGAGACAGTGATGCCGTGCCACCAAAGCTGCACCTGCATGCTCTCGCTGTCCGTAGCCGCGGCGCTGGCTGCGTCCGGTCTGATGAACAGTATTGTCTCTTGTGTAGCAGCAGGCCTCAAACCTGGCGGGGCCTGATAATCTGACACAGCCGTCCGTGCTCGCCCCGCGCACAGGGCAACGCGGTGACCGCGGGCCTGCTCGCGCTGTTCAACGCGTTTGCGCAGCAGGAGGCCAGCCGCAGCGGCGGCGGCGGCGGCGGCGGCGGCGGCGGCGGGCAGCGCCAGGTCGTGGACCCTACGCAGCTGCGCGAGGCCCTGGCGGCGTTCGACGCCGCGTCCTTCAGCCAGGGTGTGCCCTCCCTGGCCCACCGGGCTGACACCGCACATGGCATGGCGCCAGGCCTTTGCTGTGGCCCGCAGCGCTGTGTGGACCGTCCTGCGTCTGTGCTGAGCCTGGCCCCCTCACAGCTTCGCCACCTCAGCTCAGCTGGCTGGATTGTTTGGGCGAAGGCTGGCAACCCATGACAAGCAGCTTTGAGCGGTCACAAAGCCCGTCCTTCACAAAGAAATTCTTGGCGGAGGCACCAGACGCCGAGCGCCTGCGTTCCCTGCGCCTGCGAGGCGCCGCACGGCTGCCAGCGGGCGCGCGGGGAGGCGCGCAGGCGAGATGAGCGACGCCGCGGAGGTGCTCGGCGCGATCTACGACAGCCTGCGCGCCGTGCCGGGCGGCGGCGCGCTGGTGGATGCCGTCTTCGGCCTGCATGTGGCCGAGCGCGTGCACTGCGCCGCCTGCAGCCGCGACACGCACGCGAGCGCGTACACGCAGTACTTTTACAACGCGTCCGCCACCGCGCTGCGCATGCAGGCGCGCGCCCGCGCGGCGGATTGCCTCGCGCCGCGCGCTTGGTCTCTTGGGCTCCTGGCGACCCGACTACCGCCTGCCACTCGCACACTCTGTTGGCTAGGGAAGGGGCCACCCTAGCCGTATAGCATCCTGCCAGCACCAACGACTGCCAAGGCTTCAGTACAGCGTATGTGTCGTCGCCGCAAAGGCGCGGTGCCACACCGCTACCTGTCCACCCCATCAGGCCATGGTGTGGCGCGCCCATGCCTCCGGCCCTGCCCCACCCTGGCGCGCGCGCTGCGCAGGCGATGGTCGCCGAGGGCGGCGCGCCAACGCTGGGGCAGCTGCTGCGCGGCCTGGAGCAGCAGCACCAGAAGACGTGTGACGCGGACGCGGCCGGCTGCAACCGGCCGGCCGCCGTGCAGCACTTTCTGGACACCGGCAGCCGCGGCCCGCCGGCCATGTTTGCGCTGCAGCTGGCCTGGGAGTCGCAGCGCGAGCGGCCCGAGGACATCCGCGCCACGCTGGCCGCCATCCGCGAGGCGCGCTCGCGCACTCCCGGGGACTGTTATCCCCGGGGACCAGGGAAGGCCTTGCACTGAGGCTGCTGTCTGCCAGCTTGCCGGCCGGTCAGCCTCACCGAAGGCTCAGTGCACCAGCACGTGCACCAGCGGCCTGCAACGCCAGCCGCTCGCTGCTGGTCTTGCCATTGTTGTGGCCGCCGCCGCTCAGCCGCTCCGCGCGTGCGCCTGCTGGCAGCATGCGCGCCGCCCCGCGGCTGCATGCATGCAGCCCGACCCGTGTCCCTGGCATCGGGCACCTTTCATGGACGTTCCGCATGCTGACGTTCTGCAGGCCATCCTGCAGACGTCCTGCATGCTCCTGACCTGCCGGCGTGCAGAGCGAGCCAGCCCGCGCGCGCGCGCGCAGGAGGCGGACACGGGCCTGGGGAGGTCCGGGCCTCGAGGCCCGTATGATTCCCAACCCTCCGGGCGCACGCAGGAGGTGGACATCGGGCAGGTGTTCCTGGGCCTGGAGGAGGGCCGGGCCGCGTACGCGCTGCACAGCATGGTCTGCAACCCTAACCCTTCAGGGCACGCGCAGGAGGTGGACATCGGGCAGGTGTTCCTGGGCCTGGAGGAGGGCCAGGCCGCGTACGCGCTGCACAGCATGGTCTGCTTCTACGGCGCGCACTACTTCGCGTTCGTGTGGAGCGCGGCCGCGGCCGCGTGGCTGCTGTTCGACGACGCGCATGTCAGCCGGGTCGGCGGCTGGGACGCCGTCACGGGCAAGTGCTTCCTGGGGCGCATCCAGCCGAGCGTGCTGTTCTTCACGCGAGCGGGGCCGGCGTAGCGCGAGGGGCCTGTATGTGCATGTATGCGAGCGCGTTGTGGAGACCGTCTGGCTGCGGGGAATAAGCGTGTGCTGAGCGCCGCACTCGTGGGCGCTGTGTAGCGATGGGTGGGCGGGTGCTTGCCGGTGGGCGGAGCCCCGAGGCAGGGCTGTGGCGGCGGTGTCGCGTCTGTGTAGCTGAGAGGTCAAGAGTCTTCCCGCGGAGAGGGCTGTAGTCTGGTGGACCTGGGGGTGGAACATGCGTACAGCGCTGTGCTTTGTGTAGGAATAAACTGTCCAAGCGGGCCTCCGCCCTGTGGCCTGTGCCGACCGCGTGTCCAGGCAGAACCTGCGTGGGAACTGCATCAAGCGTGTTGTTGTGTCTTCAGCGAGTGAGTGTAGAGTCCCAGTGGGGCGGTAAAGAAGGACAGTCACATGCAGTGAGACAGGCTGTCTCAGACAGCTATGGTTAACGCTCGTTTCCAGTATTTATAAGCATACCTCTGGCAACTCATGGCCAGCTTGGCATGGCAAAAGGTCACCGCCACACTTTGCACAGGCGCGGCACAGCGCATGGCCACTTCGGACTTGACCAGAGAGATAGCGCAAAGCAGCGCACTGATCAACATATGAACCTACAGGACTCTGCGGCTAGCCCGCGGACGCGGGGCGTGTCATGACACCTCAAGCAGTGCCTCCATTGCGATCCCTGCTGCAACCTCTAGCATGAGCCTGCGCGTTTTCCGAAGCCCGGGCGCGGGCACAGGCGGCGGCGCGGCTGCCTGCGCACCCAGCATGTAACGATGGCCGTGCCGTGCATGACAGCGGATGCACAGCAGGTGCTGCTTGCGGCCCATGCACCCGACGCGCTGGTCGCTGCAGATCGCATGAGAGGCCACCAGCAGCACTGGCAGCACCACAGAGTCTGGCCCTTCCATCCTGCCATCCGCCTCGAGCGACACCCGCAAGGCAGCAACCCAGACAGTGACACACACTGAGGCGCGCTACACTACAAGAGTGGGCCCCAGCAGGGCTGCGCGCGCGCCAGCCGCTGTGTGGGCGTGCCTGAAAGCTCGGCAGCGGCACGGGGACGTTCCGCAGCGCGCCCACGCCGGCCACCTTCAGGATGATGATGATGACGACCGCCAGGATGATGACCATGAGGAAGAACTGGAGGCACCTGCACGGGCGCATGCGCCCTACGAGTCTGGCACAATGCGGGCGCAGCCTTACCGGGACAAGGGAGACCCACAGGGACAGCGCATGAAGATACTCGAGGCAAGCTGCGCAGCGGCAGCCACGCGGGCTGCGATGACAGCATGTCTTTGTGAAACGGTGCTGGCAGGCAGGGGCGCCCGACGCTGCGCCTGCCGAGCTATGCGCGACGGATGCGCCTCCTGCCCGGCGAGGGCTGCCTGCACACGGGGGCCGCGCCGCGGGGCCGCGCGCGCCTGTCCGTGGCGATGCCGCGCGTCATGTCCCGCAGCACCTGATTCGCCTTCTTCATGGAGAAGTGGATCTGCTCCAGGTCGTCCAGCACGCACTCCATCTGCTGGCCCTGCGCGCCCCCGGCGCGCGGGCTGAGCGGCCGCTCGCCGCCCTAGCGAGCAAAGGCGCTTGCCACAGGCAAGCGCGGTGGCCTTTGGCGGCGCGCACTGCGGCACGGCAGGCATGACAGCGGCGGGCGCCCTGGCGCCAAGCGTGCACGTGATGTCCTGCCACACAGCAGCTGCTGCGCTTGCAGGCGCACAGCAGGGCTCAGCAGGGCTGGATACCTGCCTACACAGGGCCTACATAGGGCTCGGCACACTCGATCAGTTTCTGCCTGTGGATGCGCACATCACGCCAGCGGGCCGCTGGCCGGCACCTGGGCGGCCAGCGTGGCGGCAGTGGCAGTCCCGACGGCGATCGTGTCGGCGAGCACGCGCTCCGAGCGCGCGAGCGACGCATCCGTCTCCTTGATGTCCTTGCGGCCGCGCGCCATCAGCTCCACCGTCGTCATGCCTGCAGCGCTGGGCGCGCCGCACCTTGCTCCAGACCTCCACGCTGCGCAGGAGGCCGGCGCAAACCGCGAGACGCATAGCTTGACACGCCCGGCGCGCAAAGCGCTGGGAGACTTGCCCTGCTGCCAGAGCGCGCTCTGGCAGCTGCGTCGTCCGGCGCTTGCACCGCAGGAGCGTGCGCAAAGCGCTGCGGGCGCTGCCTTGCTGCGGGAGCGCGCTCTGGCAGCCGCGTCTTACGGCGCGAGCGCGGCGGGCCGCGCGCACCGCCGGGCACGATCTCGGCGCCGGCCTTGTTCACGCGCCCGTCGGCGACCAGCTCGCGCCGCGCGTCCAGCGCGCCGGCCGCCTGCTTCTTCGCCGTGATGAGGCCGTTCAGCTCGGCGACCAGCGCCCGCTTGCGCGCCGCCAGGTCGTCGGCGGGCAGGCCGTCCGTGCGCGCCTCGCGCTCAAAGTCCTTGATGAGCCTGCGCGGCTGCGGGGGCCCGGCGTTTGGCGCAGGCGCGGTCGTCGGGTCGCGCAGCGGCGCTGCACACCGGGCTTTGACCGAAGTGACCCTTTGCACCGCCTGCCCTGCCTGCCTTGGAAAAGACTTGCACAGTGGCATCACGCCTGGCTTGTCTTTGCTTGATGAAGCATCCCCGCCTGGTGTCAGTCGGGCGTCGGGCGCTCACAGCTTGGCCTCCTGCAGCTTGGCGCTGGTGGACTGCAGCAGCGCGTCCTGCTTCTTGAGGTCGGCCACGCCCTCCAGCTGCTTGAAGGTGGCCGCCAGCTCCACAAACAGCTGCGCCAGCTTGCTTTCCTGCTCATATTTTGCCATCCTGGCGCACGGAGCCTGCTGACTGCAGCGAGGGCCCCAGAGAGAACACGAGCGTCAGGACGTTGTGTTTACGCTACCGCTGCTGCAGTGTCGCTGTGCTGGGACTGCGCTTTTCGACTTTGTGTGAAGCAGGGTAGGGCGCACAGCTGCAGCACATATGCTATGCAATAATTATCATAAATGATAATAAAAATTTAGCCTAGGCATAGATGCTGCTCGAGCTGATCAGGTGAGCAGAGGCACAGCATGCGGGCGACTGTGGATGGGCCTCAGCATGTCATGTGGCACCCCCAGCCGTACAGTTACCACGGAGCTGTGACATCCGGTCCAGCCTGCCTAGCTTATACACTTCGTCCCGGGCGTCCACACCCACTGTGCCTGAGCGCCAGTGCTGTAGTGCTGCCATGCACTGCTTTTCCTCACACGGTGACCCCAGCAGCACGGTGACTGCGCGGCTGTGAGGACCGAGGTCGGGAAAGGCGCCGCACCCAGTGTGTTACACTCTGGCGACACTGCTGCGGTCACGAGTGCAGGCGCGGCGACCCAGGAGCGCCCAGGAGCACGGCCGTGCACGACACCAAGGCCATGCATGTATCACTTCAACGAGCGCTCACGCTGCCTGAGCGCAGCGCGCTCGCACTGACCGCACGCACTCCTCCAGCCCAGCGCACACGCTGCGCCTGGCCCGCAGGCGCTGCGCACGCACACGCGCGGTACCCGCAGGCTTGCAAAGCCCCAACCGAAGCACGAGCGGCCTGGCTAGGCCTGGCCCGCAGGCTTGGGCTTGTTCTGGTCGCGGTCGCCGCCTGGGCCAAACTGCCCCGGGCGGTAGCGCTTGGGCGGCTCGCGGTTCTTGCGCTCCTCGCGGTTGCGCACGCGCACGACCTTGGAGTGGATCGCCGCGCTGATGCAGTAGTACAGCTTGCGGTAGATCTTGGGCAGGGCGTAGCCTGCGCGCGGCGCCGTGCGCCGCCTTGGTTGGTTTCTCCTGCACACGCCTGACGGCGACGGACTGCATACCCAGCAGCGCAGTTGCAACGTTTCCTAGCACTGCTGGCTCACACGGACGTTTCGACCCAGATAACAAAGCACCCACACTGCAGCAACCTGCAGTGTGGGTCAGGTGCGGCGCGCACTCTATAATCTGGTAAGCAAGCAGGCCCTCACGAGACGCACAACGCAGAGCTCGAAACTTCGTTGCTTCCTGCTTGCAGCAAGGCTGCGGCTGGAGTCGCGACATCAGCCGCACGGGCTACAAGGTCTGTCTTCGCCCAGGGCGCACCGTCCACCACAGAGCAGTCCTGGATATCGCGGATCGCCGACGCGTCCACGATGTTCCGCACAATGAAGCGCTTGATGGCCTTGTCCTTTGCCACCAGCACGCCGGACGCCTCACAGCGCACGCGCTTCACCTGCAGCGCCGCAACCGCAGTGGGCGCGGGCCCAGCGTGTCCCCTGCACACCTCTCCCGCGACCCCGCTTGCGCAGCACTCTTGCTGTGACGTGAATGCCTGCCGCCGAACTGCCCTGCCCATACTTTTTACAACCACTGGCGCGTACAAAGACCGGGCTCTGGAGCAGACACGCGACTGCAGCAAGGGCCGCACGTGGCCGCGGCCGTGCTTGCTGCGCCCGTTGTTGCGCCTCTTCTTGCTCATGCTGGGCAACGCTCCCCGGCACACCACACGCTCGTCCGAACTGACTTCCAAGTTGCTGAAGAGGCTCGCTGCAGAGCAGCCGCCTCTCGACCCTGTGCCAGCCCTACTTTCGTCTGGCGGGGCTTGAGCTTTTAAAATCTTCTCTGACGCAGCCAGACAGCGACTAGGCCATGCAATAGTGCTCTGCTTTCTTTACAGACAGAACTGGCAATGACACATCCTTCTTGCTCTGCACTGTTCAACAACCTCGACAAATTTATGTGGCATGGACTCTGCACTGCAGCGTATATATGCAGACGTGTTTGGTACAGAGGCCTCTGAGCTGGACGCTGGTTGCAACGAGGCAGCCTGGCCAGACCGATGCAGTCCTGGACTTACCTTTCCCGCTGTACCAGGGCTCGTGCTGCACAAGCAGACACTGGACACTGACCAGCAGGCATAGCCTGCCCACTGTCTGTGGGTGTCCAACCATGTATGTGCCGTAACGTTGCAAAAAATAAACCGAGGTGTGCGTGCAACTGCGGTGCACGGGCGAGGGCGTTTGGTGCACATGGTGAAGTGGGCGCTGTGCAGGAGGCCCTGCTTGCAACACTGCAGGACGAGTGCTTTGCCCAGCCAGGCGCAAACCAGGCCATGTGCTTTGGAGCGCTGCCGCAGTGGGCGGAACGGCTAACCTCTCTGCTGCCCGTGCACTCTCTGCCGCCGCAGGTGCGCTGCACGCCCTGCGCCCTTCCACTCAGTTGGCCTGTCACAAGCCTCGTTCACGTTCGCGCTTCTGCTGGCAGATACGCGCGCGGCGCCCGGTTTTTGACCAACTGGCTGTGAACCGATACGTTCCCGGCGAGGGCCTGAAGCAGCACGTCGACCTGCCCCACAGGTGCCCCTTGCTGCTCACAGGCCTCCAAGACCGCTCCGCAAGCAAATTGCTGCACTCGCAGGTGCTGGGGCCTGCTTGCTGCAGCCTGCTGTGCCAGAGAGGCACTTGTTCAGTCACCCCACCGCATGATCCATGATCATCTGCTCACACGTCTGTGCACCCTGCCAATATGCCGGCAGGTTTGACGATGGGGTCCTCATCCTCTCTTTGGGCGCCTCGGCTGTGATGCGCTTCACCGCTGCTGCCTGCCAGCCGGGCCCCGTCGCAGCCCGGACGGAGAGCGCGCTGCTGGCTCCTGGGCCCACGGTCAAAGTTGCATCTGTACTCCTGGAGCCGGGGGACTGCCTGCAGCTGGTCGGCGCGGTGCGCTGACCGCCTGCCAGTCCTGCTGCGCAGGCCAGGTATCCTGGTAGTCCCGCACAGAGCCTGGCCTCGGCCATCATGCTTGTAGAGTTGTGCGCAGCAGAGCACTTGCCGGCTGTGCAGGTATGACGTCATGCACGGCTTTGATGCAGTGAAGGAGGAGACGCATGAAGGCCAGACCATCACAAGAGGCGTGAGGACGTCAGTGACCCTGCGCAAGATGCGGCTGTCCTGAGGCCGCGAGTTTCCTTGCTGACAGGAGCTAAGCTCGCCTTAAGTCGGCCAAACAACAAATGGCCGCCCTCCTCCCTTTTGCGGGGCGTGCGCTCGTCGCTTTCTGTCCTTGTTACGCTGCTCATGTGCCTGTTGCCTGCCAGCGGCGGTGTCCTGTGTGTGAACGCAGTGCCTGCTCTGCATGCCTGCCGCACGGGACTGCTGCCATGACCTGCTGGTGTTGCTGCGTGTCAGGTGCAGGCTAACAGCCCATATTGACATGCAAGTCAAGGCTCACTAACTGGGTCCTGCTAAACGTGTGCAGTGTGTGCGTCCCATGCTGTCTTGAACATGACCGGGCGGCTCCATTTTGGTCCTTTCCATTCCATCGGCTGCCATCGGAGCAGGTCCAAGTAGTGGCTTGTGGTGCTTGTGGTGCTTTAAATGAAAGTGCCCGAATTAAAAGGTGGTGGACCTGGATACGCCAGACATACAGCAGAGCAAGCTGCCCCGGCCGCCAGAGCGACCAGGCCTGCGTCAGCAGGTAGGCAGCGCTCCTGACTACCATCTTGGGCAGCGTGTCAGTCTTTCAGGCGCTGGGTGGGCCGTTTCGCACATCTGAATGTTGACAACCCTGTGTAAAAGTAGCAAAAGCGACATGCTGGCTAGCATGCCCATCGTGCGAGTGACCAACCGCAAGGGACCCTTGTCACACACCATGCACGACATACGAGGACATAAACGAAGAGCAGCGCCCAAGACCTACAGACCTCATGCAAGTGCAGACAGAGACTCAGATGAGGTTGCAGGAGATGCAGGCCTCTTGCTGCGTGTCTCTGCCGCCCAAGCGCGGGCATGCTCGTGCGCCGCCTTGGCTGCCTGCAGGTCGGGCGCGCCGGGGGCTGGCCAGCGGCGCCAGGCCAGGCGGTATAAGTTTTCCCTGCGCCAAGACCGCCCATCATGAGGCTTGCCAGCACTGCCCGCGTCAACGGCAAAACGGTCTCCGTACCTACTGATCATGTCACGCACGACATGGCGTGTCACTGCGCATTCATAGGGGCCTTGGGGTACCATGAGGTCAACCTCGCGCTTGCCGCACAGCTCTGCAGCCTGCAGCCCGGCATGGCAGAGGCGGTCCACGAATACGGCCACATCCTCCTGGTCATCCCACAGCGCCAGGAAGCCACCGGCCACGATGCGCACGCGCCTGACCCGGCCAAACAGCCCGACCTCGAGATGCAGACCGTCATCATGCGAGTCATCTACCTCAAAGCATGGCAAGCCAGGGAAGCAATGGAAGAGCGGGATGCTGTCTGTCTCCAGTGTATTGTCTTTCTTCTTTCTGGTCGTCACGCGGAGGGTCTGCAGCCGCGGCAGCCGCCCCGCAGAGCCCGCGCCCACACATGGCGCCCACGCCAGACTCCCCAGCCAGTCACCATACAGGCCAAGCAGCTCCAGCTCTTCCAGAGTGCCCGGCAGGAGCTCGGGCTCCAACCACAGACAGGCTGCCCAGGAGCCATCGTCCAAGCGACACAGGTGTCTTATGTCGTAGCAGTCAATGCCCAGCTTGGTCAGGCGCAGGCCGCTCAGGTCCAGCACGGGATCCGAATCCTGGTACCTAGAGGCCACGAGCCGCAGGGGCACGCCGGAGAGCCGCCGCAGCGCGCAGCCGTGGCGGAATTCAAAATCCTCGAACAGGGGCTGCTCCCACATGGCGTCCTCGGAGTGCAGCCTGGCGGCCTCCACGCGGCCAGCCTGCGCTGGTTCGAGCAGCCACCGTCGCTGCGCGCCGCTCAGGGGCCGCGCGCTGAAGTCCAGCGCCAGCGGCAGCGGCGGCGCGCGCAGCAGCTCGCGCCAGCGGCGGCACACGGACGCCAGGTCGGCCGCGCCGCGCACTTCATCTGCTGCAGGGCGCGGCGGCCTGTCTGCCCAGGCGCGCCGCAGGATGCTGCCCAGCAGCTCGTCAGGCAGTGCGGTGAAAGACTCCTGCGCGGCCGGCAGGGCGCCTGGGGGAGGCTAATGCGCTCGGGGCAGCACAATGTGTGATGAGTGCAGTGCAGAAAGTCCCAACCAACAGTGTACATCAGATCGGTGCACCTCATACCTATGGCACAGTGGTGCTGCTGCGCGTACTTGGTTGCAAAGTGCCGCACCTCGTTGGCGCGTTGATCACGAGCTCCAAGGCACGCCATGCCGAGAATTGCCTGCAGAGCAAGAGAGGTCTGGTGTGCGATCCACCATGAAGGCCTCCTCTGCAAGTCGCGGAGTGTCACAACAAAGCACTTTGGCCCTTCCTCCATCACACGCGAGGCAGTGCTCGATGCACATGGCACGAGCCACACTGTTCGCAGCTATGCTCACGACGCACAGCTCTGCAACCTCACAAAGCACAGCGCTGCCACTTCCACAGCAACCTTTTGAAATGCGCAGCAAGGCGGCACTGTCTTCGACTTCATAGCACTCTAGGCGTTGAAGGTGCGCGCCTGCTCCAAGACGCGCAGACAGCGCACACAGCGTGCTCACTTTGGGTGCCCTTATCAGTGCCTACAGCAGCTTGCCGTCAGGCTCCAAAGGCAGCAGTGCTACAAGTCGCTGTTAGCCCTGCGCAGCGCGCAGCAGGCATTCCTTGAGCACCGTGACTGCATGCGCGTGCGCTGCTGGTGTTCTGCAGGGAACCAAACGCCAGCGCAGAAGAGCAACCCCGCACAGGTTTAGCTAATATGATGTACAGTCAGAGGTGCAGCTGTTCAGTGCTCAGAGCCTTTCCTTTTTCTGCAACTGTCCTGTCCCGTGGAGTCTGTGGCACTGCTGAGATGCCTGTAGCGCCTGCCAGCACACGTGCTGCTCGGTTCGGCTGTGGCGCACATGCAGGGCCGCGCGGCGTCCTCGCTAGAGCGTTTGTGAGCCCACATGCGAGTTTGCCAGCGGCATTGTGTAGGTGCGAACACCACAAGCAAGGGACGGAGAAAATGCTTGCGGTCGGATGCTGTGCAAGCACCAAAGCCTGACACATCAGTTTAGGAGCTGTGCAAGCAACTCATATGACTGAAGGTCTGTGTGTGTGCAGAGAGCAGCAGGCCGGAGCACACCCGTGGCGGCAGTGTGCAGCTTCTGTCGCAGCAGCAGCGCTGCTCTGGCACCCAGCGCCTGCGTGCGCGACAGAGGTCATCCAGGGGCCCGCGCGGGCCGTGGACGGAGACACGCTTGTGGTGTGTGTCAGTGGCTCGCTTATTGCCTGATTATGACAGGCCTATGTGAAGGGTGGTCGGGTAAGCGCATGTGCGTGTTGGAAAGGAACGGGGGCCCAGTGAAAGGCATAGCAAGCATTGGATAGCCTCCATATTGGCACTGGGTCACCAGTGTGCGTTCTGACAGCAACTTGAGCGAGCGGCTGCCTGTCCTCCAGGTGGCCGGCACACGGGTGCGGCTATACGGCGTGGACGCCCCGGAGAGCGCTCAGTCCTGCAAAGACAGCGCGGGACGCGACTACGCCTGCGGTAAGCCCTGTCACCGGGCTAGGGGTGTGGTCACTGAGCGCACCTGTGCTTGCGCCCCCACCTTCACCCCTGCTGAGCACGTGCCGCGCGTGTGCCTCGTTACAGCAACGGGGGTCTGAGGATCGCAAAGCTGGAGCGGCCTGCCCTCTGGACACCTGGCCCAAAGGCACCTGCACGAGCGTGCTTTTGTGCCCGTCAGCAGAGCCTGCGCCCCGTCACCCTCTGCACGCGCGCACGCGTCAGCGCCGGGGCGCCTGACCCGCCCCGCGCGCCCGGCAGGCAAGCAGGCGACGGACGCGCTGCGGGCGCGCGTCGACCATGCTAACCTGACCTGCGAGGTGCGCCCGCGGCCGGCTGGCATGCAGTCGCGGCGCGCGCGGCCCGCGGGGCGCAGGCGCTGCGGCGCGGGCTTGCACCACGGCCGCGTACGATGCATGCACCTGGGAGCGCAGCTCGGCGCCTGCGATGCGGCGCGAGGCAGGGCGAGGCGGGGCTGAGCTGGACCGGGGCTGAGCCAAGGGGTACTTATGTAGTGTAGTGTCGTGAGCGGAAGGCGCGTGCCAGCGGATGCAGCGCGTGTGCTGGCGGCGCAGGTGCGGAACAGGGACCAGTATGGCCGCGGCGTGGCCAGCTGCAGCCTGCCCGGGCCCGGCGGCGACCTGGGCGCCTGGCTGGTGAGGAACGGCCTGGCGGTCGCGTACAGGCGCGCTGCCGGGTTGTACAACCCAACCAAGCCAAACCGCTGGGCTGCGCACGCCTGGCCTGACAGTTGCGCACGCTGGGTTTCCTGGAGCGTGCGTGCTGTAGAGCTCGCCAGACACCATGATCGGCTGCGAACGTTGCGCAGCGCACCGGGGTTGCATGTGTGAGGCTCGCGTGCGCGGCTTCTGTGCCTTGCTGGGAGGAACGGGTTTCTGCCTTTGCGATAAATGCAGTCTGAGCGCTCGCGGCGCGCAGCTGAGAAGCCGCACGGGTTGCAGCAGGGAGACGCGACGGGCAGGTGCAGCAGGCGCATGTCTTTGCGCGTCGGCAGGCAGTACGGCGGCGACTACGTGGCCGCGGAGGAGGCCGCGCACGCGGCGCGGCGCGGCATCTGGGCGGGCGAGTTTGAGATGCCGGCGCAGTGGCGCCGCGAGCGCAAGATCAGCCGCCTGCTGGAGGCGCCGCCGCTGACCGTGCCTGCGCTAGGTGCGGACCAGGCGACATTGGTCATTGGTGCATACATGCGTGCATGGAAGTGAACGCCTTGAGCACAAGACCTGGGCGCAGACCCTGCAGGATGTGCAGTGCAGGCAGGCTTTTCTACATGCGTCCAGCCATGTTGCATTGCAGCGTCTAGGAGGGCTGACAGACGACTAGTGATGGCTTTCAAACCCTTTCTGTTCCCCCATCTTCAACCGGCCTCGTCACAAGTCACGGTCCATGTAGCACATGCTGGGGGCAGCGCGGGCTGACAGCGCCCCATCGCCCCTGTTGCGCTGCAGGAGCAGGTGCCACGCCGGCAGCGCCGCCGCCGCCGCCGCCGCCGCCGCCAGCGAGGGCGCCGCCGCTGGCGCTGGGCGCCATCGGCGCGCCAAGGCCCAGCCCCTCAGATAGCTGCCTCATCAAAGGCAACATCGGCGCGCACGGCGACCGCATCTACCATGTGCCTGGCGGGCGCTTCTACGCCGGGACCAAGGTGCGACCCATGCGTGCAGTGTGCGCACAGGCCGGAAGTGCGTGGTTTGGCCCTCCCAGGTGGTCTAGGATGAGCCGTCGGGCTGGAGGACTGCTCAGAGAACGCCGGGCCTTGTCCTCTGTGGCCTTAACGACTGTTGTATGCCAGGTGGATGTGCCTGCGGGTGAGCGCTGGTTCTGCTCGACGGCCGAGGCAGAAGCTGCTGGCTGGCGCGCTGCACGGCCATGACTTGAGGATAGGGAGAATAAGGCAAGAACACTGTTACAGGACTCATGTTACCATACAAGCACCCAGCAAAGCTGGCTGCTCGAACCCAGAAACCGGAAAAGCTGGGCGTCTGAACCCAGATCACCCAGCAAAGCTGGCTGTCTCAATCCTTAAGACCGCTTTCCATGGTTTGTTAATAGCACGCACATCAAACATGCAAGCGCTTTTGTCCATGTGTTGATCGCGTCATGCTTCTCACTTCTCTCCACAGCAACAGCTCGGAAACAGCTCACAAGAACCCCTTCACGGGTGTGCTCAGTGCACGCAAGCAGACTTCAGCTATAGCTATGAGGGAAGAAAAAGGTAGCAGGCTGGTTGTTCCGGTATAGTCAACGGTTTCCCTGGTCTCACTAGTTAGCAACGCACCAGCAATGACATTTGTGCAGCACTGACCGCGCACTACACTGCGTCTTGTGACATAGCTGCCTACAATGCTTGCCATGTCAACAGTAGTCGCGGAGGCTCCAGCTCTCCAGATTCTGTATCTCATAGCCGCCGCGTGTGGGCACCAGTGGCAGCCACACGTAGCTCGCATTTGCCAGCTGTGCGCACAAGCAAGCCGCGCATGAGTTGCTCACCACGCACACCGCAGACACAGAACGCTTGCACCCTGAATGCATGCAGCTCGTGTTATACATGCAAGGTCAGATGCTGTCTGTACGTTCATAATTTGCACTGGCTCAATATGGTCTCTTTGAGCCCTTATGCATGGCACATGGTAGACAACTTGTGCACTTGAAAGAACGCATGCGTGATAGTCGCCATCGCCTTTCCATGAGCTTGCCTGCCCTTGCTCTGCAGCCACTGACGTCCAGAGCGTGCCCTCAAGATGAGAGCCAACTTCACACGATCAATTTACAGGCGTCCCGTATGCCAATAAACCAGCCCTCCATGGGCTCTGCAGCAGGCCCAGCGCACCCCGCCCGGCGCGTGGAAGTTCCAGCGGTCGCCCATGTACATGATCACCGTCTTGCCGCTCTCGCAGCGGAAGGGTAGCACGAACGTCGGCTGCGAGTTGAAAGTCGTGTTTGCTCCGGGCCCCGCGGTCGGCTGCGGCAGCAGGTCCCACGGCTCGCCGCACAGCGCCGACGCATACGACAGCTGCGGCGGGTTAGGGTCCCACCTGCGGAGGTCACAGTGCGCACGTTCTCGATGTAAGCTCCTAAATGAAAGTAGCATTGCATATGCGATGCATTTACCACTGTCAAAAAAAAAAAGTGAGCAGACAATCAGGTGACATCAAGATTAGCCTGCCATCATCAGAGGCATGGAGCCCAAGAGCACCTTGGTGCACACGCTTACTTAAAGGCGTAGAGCAGCTTGCGTATGGCGCCAGGGGCGCACCACGTCTGGTTGGAGTTGAGCAGGTGGTAGCCGCCCGTGCTGTTGCCGGGCTGCGCTGGAAATATCGCTACACCCTCGCCCTGCCGGCGCATGACACAGTGGTGCCCGCGCGCCTCTCACCTTTTGGAGGCGAGAGTGCTCGCCTCTGCTATTGTATTTGTCAGTGCTCACTTGAAGCCCTCCTAGTTAAGCGCCATTGGGTGACCATTTGACTGCCAGACATGCATGCAGGACAGGCAAGGTATACGCACCCGTGGGCCTCGCGAGCACACTCCGTCGCCGCTGTTCCAGCACAGAAAGGCTCTCAGCTGCATACTGATGCTCCTTAGCAATGCCGCTGCAGCGCTCGACACCATGTGTGGTGCAGTGGAAAGGTTGACTGTGGGAGTCTGACGGTCAGAAGAATTTTGCAGGGCATCCTTGCAGAAAGAGCAGAGCATCTCATGCTGCCAAAGAATACTTCCATGACACGACACCGAGCCATGACACGTGCGCATGCAAAACGGGGTCCTCACTAACATGGCAGTGATGCGGACGGCGTGCCTGGTGGCCAAAAAGTCCGGCGTGAGGCGCGATATGCCGATGTGGTCGTCCAGCTTGGAGCCCACACTGCGAACCAGGTATGCTGTGCCATCCGTGTCCTGCAGCGCTGGCGGACTGCCTAACCTCACACGGGTCATGCAGCAGCCCTGAAGTGCTCACATTGCAGAGGAACCTGCCAAGCGATCTGCAAGGAATCTGGCAAGCCTCAGCAAATAAGCAGTACATTTATAATGCGCGCGTGCTGCACTGGATAGTTCCTTGATCTCAGACAAGTGAGCACTAGGGACATTCCTGCCAGCTGTTCTGTTACAAATACATATGCGCACCTTGAAGACGGACATGTCGTAGCTTCCGACACCGTCCGGCAAGAACGCGCGCACCCATGTGTACGGGCCAGTCACCTGCACATGTCATAAGTTACCCTCACTTGGCTGCTGGCTATGATTGCAAGTGGGTTGCCAGCAGGCAGCCGCGTAAGCATGCTGCACGCCAGCGGCCGGTCTGGGCCGGCGCTGACCATGCCCCATGCGTGGGGGCGCAGGCACGCCTTGTCAGCAGTGAAGACGCCGACATGACCGGAGTATGCCTGGCCTGGCACCGGCGTGAAGCCCGCCGTGTCCAGGTGGAAGAAGAGCACAAACTTGCGCGTCGCCTGGTTGTACAGGATCTGCGCGAACACGCCCGCATGTCATGAAGCCAGCAGAGGTACTCTGATGTACGCACCCCAGCCGCCACGCCTCTCTGTATCAGACGCAGCCACCGCGATGAGAACGATGTAGTGAAACATGGCGACAACAGACACCCGTGTAGCTGGCGGACCATCATGCGTATCTGAACACTTGACTTCCTAGGTTCATGGCGACATTGCGCGTGTTTAGCGCATAGGAGGGCCGCGCCTTGGGGCGCTCCATCCGGCATGGGGTCGTCGATGCATTGACACCGCCGCACGGCATGTCCTGGATGCCCGCCTGCCACAGCATAGCAAAACTAAGCTCATGGCGCTGGCCGCCGGCCAAGCCTGCAGAGCGCCCTTCTGCCCTTCTGCCACGACCATGCCATCATGCCATTACGATCAAGCAGCATGAACGTTGGAGTGTGCAGCTGATCACCTGCCTGCACCCCGCCTCGACCCATGCACGGAATTCGACCGGCGTGTTGGGGCTGGGAAGCAGAAAGCAAGGGCTCGGGCGGTGTCGCAGGTTGGTGCTGTGCATGGAAGGCTGCGTGAGTTACATCATCAAGCTTTGAGGATGCCCTGCTCAGCGCAGCTTACGTTCAGGAGGGTGCCCGCTCCACACATCGAGGGGGGCGACCTCGCATACAGCATACCGCAGCAGCCCTCCCAGGACACCTACTTCGAAAAACACTAGGTCAGGGGGCAGGGCACCTGGTTCAGCAGGGAGCCCTCAAACGTCCAGGACGCGAGGTCGGCGGAGGAGTACAGGTTGATGTCCTGCGACAGCTCCAGCTCGATCGGGTTGCACCCCGCGCCGAAGTCGCCGGGCGTGCAGCCCGGCTTGGCGCCCTCGCCCACCCAGTAGAAGCGCCCGCCCCAGGGCAGCATCCCGCCACCGTGCGCCTGCACCTGCTCCGTGCCAGCTCCATCGTCAGTCCTTGCAGCTCGACGACCAGCAGTGCAGGCCGTGTGCCTTGAGCACTTCCTGCCAACAGCACACCAGGCGCTGAAAACATTCAAGCCTGTAAGCCAGCAGCTTACAGCAGCTTACAGCAGCAGCAACTGCTTATGTCTGCGCCACCACTGGCCCAGGGTGGACGCCTGGCAGCGGTGCTGCAGAGGCGTCTGGCGGAATAGCGCACAGCAAACACATATGTGCTTATATTGCCTTCAGCTGCCAAAGACGGCAGACACTGGCTGTGCTTCACTGCGCACACCCTTGTCTGGCAGTGCAGGAACAGCGCCCTGGGCGCTCAGCGGCGGCCCGTTCTGCTAGCCACGAAGCAGGCGCATGCATTCTGCTGCAGGTGCCGTGCGCACTGTCTGGCCGCGGTTGTCGCGCGGCTGCATGCCCTGCACGAATACAGCGTCCTCCGGCGACGCGCTCTGCTCTGCTTTGGCACGCACTCGCTGCCCAGGTGCGGGCGCCAGCTGCTCCGGCGCAGCTGCAGCCCCGCCATGCGAACCGCCCTTGGGCCCAGCGGCAGGAGAGCGTCATGCCAGGCCAGGCTAGGGCGCAGCCGCATACGCGGGGGCGGACGCGGGCCGCACAGCCTCCCGGCCAAGGCTGCTGCCCGGCATACCTTGGACAGGTCGGGACGCATAGGGCGCCCCGAAGCTGGGCTGCTGCAGGTCTGCTGCCATGCTGCGGCATACGAGGCCTAGCGCGAGCGCCAGCGGCAGCGCATGCGTGGTCAGCCGCATCTTGCCTGTGTCGCCTGTCTGCTCAGGTTGCAACGCTGCGTGTCACAGAGCAGGCGTATTAGGATGGGCACTGTGGCGCGACGCCAACAGGACCTAGGACATGTATGAGGCTCTGGCCAGGATGCAACTTGTGTACCTCTCGTGAGTCCGCAGAGCAGCTGTGCGGTGCCTGCCCTCTGGGCCTTCGTTGACCTTGGTGAATACATTGCCTTGCTACGCGACTCATGTTATTATTTCTGACAAAGGGTGCCATTTACAATTTGATAAGTATAGCCAACAGACAGAACAAAATTGTGCTAAGCAACAGACTGCACGCCCAAAGCAGAGCCACATGTAATGTGTGCTCTGGTGATCGCAAGGTTGATCTAGCACAGTGCTCTCATAAGCAGAGTCGCGCGAACAGGGTCCTGCGCTAGCTGGCAGTTGCGTGTCGTCCTTGGTCGCAAGACGACATAGCAGTGCGTGCGTGGCAGACGCCCTGAATGTCATGACGTGTGCCATCACTGCTAATCTGGGGCTCCATCAACGACGGGACAAGCAGACCCTGTATATGGGCACGCTATAAAACCACCCTCCAGCTCTGGCATGCCAGGCTCGTGCCTGAAGCTGCTGTGGTGCCAGGCTGTCACCTAGCCACCAGCACCACACCCCACGCATGCCTGCTACAAAGACCCCATGAGTCAGGGACGTCCATGGCAGGCAACCAACCGGGCGCACATCCTGCGGCAGTGCGACCAGCTACAGGCCGGGCGGCATGCGGCCCCAGCGCGCCGCCCGAGCCGCACCCGTGGCAGCGCCGCTGGGGCCCGCACAGCGCGATGCGCCGCGCGCTCACAGAGGCTCATGCATAGGCCGCGAACGTCCTCGCGCCCACGCGCACCCTGCCCCGCGCCCTCGGCCCGGCGCGCAGCCTGCGGCGCGCGTCACGTCGGCGCGGGTCACGTCGGCGCCGCGTGCGCCTGAGTCGTGTTCGGCGCGCCGAGCGCCTGCGACGCGTTGTGCGGCCCGTGCGCCACCGGCCCGGGCGTCGCGCCCGGCCCCAGGTCCTGCAGCGGCGCGTGCAAGCCCAGGCTCATCATGCCTGCGTGCGGGCTCAGCCCCGCGCGCGCCAGGCGCCCCAGCGCGCCCGCCGCGCCCGGCCGCCGCGCGCCCCGCCGCGACGCCATGATCGCGCCCTCCGCCGAGACCTGCGCGCGGCAGCGGCCGTGAGTGAGGGCGCATCGGCGCACTCGGGAGCTCGCGTCACTTTGCCACATGCCGTGAGCTGCCGATCGCCTCAAGCCCCTCAGGCACTGTGGCATGTGCTGGTCACACTCTGCCAGTGGGACGCGCCCCTGCACATCAGCTTATCCAGGAGATGAGGGGCCCCGGCAGCTCCTCTCATCAGCTTGCAGACCATATATATGCTGAAGGGCTTCTGCAGAGCCTGCATTGGCTGAACCACAACCGCGCTCACATGCGCTGCAACATGCCCCAGGCTGGCATGCTCCAGCGGCCTGCATGGCTCCCTGGGCGTGGCCCGCCGCTACCAGACCCCGCGCACGGGAGTCTGGCAGAGGGTGCATGCAGCGCATGCACCCTCTGCCAGACTCCTGCACCTCTCTGCGCCAGCGCTGGGCACAATCTGGGCCTACCCTGAGGCGTTCAAACACAGCCAGGCCCGGCGGGCAGCCTCCAGCAAGCAGTGCGGCACCAAGGGTTGCATACCCTCGCCGCTGAGCCAGCGACCCTGCTAGTGCCCAGGCTGGCGAGCTGTGTGTATGAGGAGGTGCACACCTGCAGGTAGGAGTACGCCATCACGTCGTGCCCGTTGTTGGCCAGCCAGATGTTGGGCTGCACGGAGAATGCGCGCAGGCCGCGCCGCCGCAGGCCCTTCAGTACGCCCAGCATGACCGCCGGGCGCGTCAGCTCGCTGCGCGGTGAGTAGTGCAGGTCCACCTGCGCAGCCGGCCGCTCTGGTCAGCCCTGCGTGACCACGCACCTGCCTCGCTGCCCGGGGCGTCCTGCGTGTCCTTTGCGCAGTTGCAGGTCCACAGGCCATGTGAGGTCATCTGCGCTGCTGGCAGGTCCAGATACCATATAATTAACTAATGCGGTGCTCAGCTGACCAGCATGACGCCTAGAAAGTGCGCATTTGAACCGCCATTTCAACACTTGCGATCTTACACATTACAAAATATGTCTCTACACGGTGGGAAACTACTCTATGCAGCATCGTCAGGGGCGCGCCAGCAGCTGCGTGAAAGCGAGCGGCTCCTTGGCGCGCGCCAGCGCGTCCAGCACTGCCCACTCCGCGCCCTCGATGTCCACCTGCGCGCGTGTAGCACCTTGGACCAAATGGCACCACACCACACGTCTTCTTGAAAAGCTGTGATTCTGATCACAAACAGGCCAGTAGCGCTTCAGCATGTGCCCAGAGCAGCAGCACAGCTGCTGCTGCTGGGCCTGAGGCCAGCGACTGACGTCCACGAGTGTCATTGACATGCAATTGTACTATAATGCACCCATGCGCAAGTGCGCGTCATAAGTTCCTGGAGCGCCAGTCCGCAAGCTTCCGCAAGCTTCATCGTAGAACGCGCCTTTGGGTTTGCCCACAGCAGCCGCCATAAGGTTGGGCGCGCGCCTTGAGCAGGTCCACCCACTCGTGGTGCAGCTCGTGCATGATGGTCGACAGCGTCTTCACCGGCACGGTAACCGCGCCGCGGCTGAATGCCCCGCGCTTCTCCACCGCAGGCACCTGACCCCCGAGCAGCGGGTGTGAGCAGCAGGCGGTGTGAGTTTGCACCTCTCCCACTGCATTTGGCGCTCGGGCATCACAAGGACTGCGCAGCTGTGAGCCCGCTGGCGTTTCAGCAATCTGGGGTGTGCGTCACCACAGCACACCCCAGAGAGCTCATTGCCCCTCGGTGCAAGGCCGCTGCTGCCCCAGTCCAGCGGTAGGTTCATGCACAGCCGGCTCACACACATGCAGCCTCACCCAGCCTGCTAGTCATCCCCTCTGCGCATCATGTCACCAGCGTGTGCAGCATTGCAGTCCCCTAACCTGACCCTACCCTATGCCTACTGGCCAGAGGCCCCCGGGCAGCGCGCCTGGCCGTCCTTGATGCCGAGGCCGAACTCGTGCAGCGTGACGCCGTGGATGTTCTCCACGCGCTTGCGCACCTCCTCCGGCAGCGCGGGGTAGAACACGTGCACCTCGCACCTGCGGCGCGCCGCGCAGCCCCGCGCCTGAGCGACGCCGTTGCAGCACCTGGCTAGCCGGCCGCAGCTGGCAGCGTGTGGCCCCTGAGGTGCTGCTCGTCAAGAGCGCACACAGGCTGTCAGAGAACCACTGCTGTACCAACAGCGCAGGCTGCCGCTGCGCGGGCGCAGCGCCGCTGTGCAGTGCACGTAGCAAGAGCGCGGCGCCCGGGCCTCCATGCACACCCGCGCATGTGGCACCGCATGCACACTTTTTAACTGCATGTCGCTGCTTTGCTGGCACGGCGCAGGTGCCCGCCCATCGCGGCCTCCGAGGCACACGCTGAGCGAAAACACGCTGTTTCGACGCGCATCAGCCCCCCGGCCCTCTTTCACACAAGGCAGCTATCTGGGAAGAAGCATGCAGCCATCTGGAGGTCGAGCACGCTGCGCAACTGGGGTCGAGCACGCCGACAGTGGCGCGGGGCCGCACTTGGTCGCCCGCAGCACGTCCTGCTCGAACGACGTCTCGCCGGTGGAGCCGAAGCTGTACACGACGCAGGCGCTGCGCCGCAGCAGCGTCCGCAGACCGCACACCCACTTGCCGTTGTCGCCGTGGCCGTGCTGGATGCCGACCTGCGCGCCCGCCAGGCCCCTCACCATTGGCGGGGCTCAAGCCGCGCGTCGGACATGTTCAGCGGCGGCGAGCGCCTCGGGCCTTGTCGTGCGCTACCCGGGCCACTCAGGCGGGTGCACGCCTGCGTGGACACTCACAGAAAGCATATCCTTATCAAATCGGGCAATGCCTGCATGTCTGTCAGCGCACGGTCAGGCGGTGCAGCCGGGCCCCGGCCGCCGAGGCGCGCACCTTCTCGCGCAGCGGGCAGTTGTACGAGGGCGGGAAGAAGTCCCAGAGGTACTTTAGGTTCCAGGCGGGGTTGTCCGGGTGCTTGAGCGCGACGTCCGTCTCGAACGCGCCCGGCGGCAGCTGCGCCAGCTCGTCCTCCTGGATGGCCTCCGTCTCCTGCACCGCAGCGCGCACCCGTAACGGCCGGGGCCTCGTGCGCGCTGGGCTGCGCGGGCACGCCCGCCCTGGACAGCCGCCACGCTCTCCCTCTCCGGGGGCCCCCACTGCCCCTCATCATGCCGGCATCGCCTTCAAGGTCCAGGCAGCGGACTTGGCCGTCGCCCCGCTGTAAGGCCTTGCACAAGCCCCTTTTGTGCTGCACCAGGGCGGGTGTGCAGCGCAGACTTGAACTCCTGCTGTGCGGCATATGTCTCACACACTAGCAGCTCAGCAGCACCCCCATAATTACATCCTGCAGTCGCCACAGCAGCCGGTGCTGGATGTTCAAGTGCTTGCGCCGCCGTGCGCGCAAGCCCAGGCGCCTCGCCGCGCCACACGCTGCAACAGGCGGGGACACCCTTGGCCGCGTGGGCAGTGTCCAGCAGGGGCTCGCCCTATGTATGCTCTCGATGAGTCGCTGCTGCTGCACCATGTCCATGTCCAGGTGCAGCTCCTCGCCTTCCGCCAGCGGCGCCAGCGGCGGCGCCGCCACGGCGGCCTCCAAGCTCGCCGCCAGCCCAGCAGCAGGGGACGCGTTCCAAGGCAGGAGCGAGGGGTGCGCGAGGAGCACGAGCAGCAGGAAGCCCGCCACGCTGCACCCCAGCAGGAGCGCGACGCGGCCGCGCCCGGCGCGCTGCCGCTGTGGCAGCATGGCCGCCGCGCGCTAGCCCCCGCGCCCGCCCAGCATCATCACGCTGCAAGCTGGCGCTGGCGCTTGCGTCGCAGGACAACTGGCGGGTGCCAGCGGGCTCGCAGATGGGTTGCCCTACGCTAACATCTGGTTTGTGAGCAGAGCTCAGGCTGTGATGGAGCGTGCTTAACCCACACAAGCAAAGGCAGTCAGCCTGTATCGGAGTGTATGAGCACGAGCAGCAAGCCGTAAGACAATCAGCAGCCCTCAATGGCCGCAAACTGCCCAAACGATGACACTTTGTCTCAACGATGGTACTTCTGCTAAAATACCCTGCGCAACATAGGTTTTGGCGCTTGACTCCCAAGACTCAAGCTTTGCGAAGGTAAAGCGCTTCTGGGACTCCTCGCAGGACTCTGCTGTCTTCTACCTTTTGTGCTTGCGAGGCTCGGTCGTGGGTACTGCATACTTTTCTGACGAGGCTTGCTTTGCAAGCGCTCTGCAGGCAACTCCTCAGCCACCCATAATGGCTACCACTGGAGCTGGATCTAAAGAGCATCAGGTAGGAGTGCTGAACACACGTCTCTGTTTTTCCGCATTGCCAAATACGAGACGTGCACGCCTGTGGCGCTGCCGCGCCTGCAGGAGTCAGACTTCTTCAGGAGCCTCAAGGCCGCGCGCCCCTTCTTCCTGATGGCTGGCCCCAATGTGGTGGAGTCGGAGGCGCACTGCCTGAAGATGGCGCGCCAGATCAAGGCCGTGACCGACGCGCTCGGCCTCCCGCTGGTCTTCAAGTGCAGCTTTGACAAGGCCAACCGCACCAGCGCCGCCTCCTTCCGCGGCCCCGGCCTCGAGGAGGGCCTCAGGCGCGCGCCCTGCCGCCTGGCGCGCTGCAGCCTGCCCGGCCCGCCTGCACAGGCGGTCTGGCCGGCAGGTCTGACCGCAGTGTCAGCTTGCAGGCCCGGCTGGGCTGACGCGCCGCGCCCTGGGCAGGGTGCTCAAGGTGGTCAAGGAGACGCTCGGCCTGCCCGTCATCACCGACATCCACGACGCGTCCCAGGCGGAGGCGATCGCCGAGGTGGCCGACATCATCCAGATTCCGGCCTTCCTGTGCAGGCAGACGGACCTCATCGTGGCCGCCGCGCGCACGGGCCGCGTGATACACATAAAAAAGGGGCAGTTCTGCGCGCCGTCCGTGATGCGCAACTCCGCTGACAAGGCGCGCTGGGCAGGTGTGGCCTGCAGCGTGCATGCAAGGCAGCAGGGCGTGTTTCATGCATGCAGTGATTTGTTTGACTCTGGACGACGTATGCAAACTGACCAACTGTGTCATGCATTTTGCTGCCAGGCTCACAGTTGCCACCGCAGCGCACATCATGATGTTGTGCTGCTGCTATGGCAGGCAACCCAAACGTGATGGTGTGCGAGCGGGGCACGATGTTTGGGTACAGCGACCTCATCGTGGACCCGCGCAACTTTGTGTTGATGCGCGACGCCGCGTGCCCGGTGACTGCGGACATCACGCACGCGCTGCAGCAGCCGGCTGGCCGTGCGCTTGAGGCGCGTGCCGGCTCACCTCTCTTGTGCTTGACAATAGGCAGGTGGCTGTTAGGCAGGTGGCTGTTATGCAGGTGGCTGTCAAGCGCTTTTTCTTAGCATGTACGAAGGCGCTGCGGTAGACAGGAGCCTGGCCGGTAGCTTGTGCCTGTGGTCCGGCAAAGTGAGTAGTGACTCTGCATATCCGGTGTAGTTCGACAGGTACCTACGGGGGCCACACCTATCAGGACACCTGCAAGCAAGTGCTCCAGCAGGCAGTAATTTACAATTGCAATGGTGTCCAGGGCGGGGCGGTCGCAAGCGGCGGCCTGCGCGAGCTCATCCCCACAGTCGCTCGCACAGCTGTAGCTGTGGGCGTGGATGGCATTTTCATGGAGGTGCACAGCCCTTCTCTTTGTTATATGTAGTAACGCAACTGCACAATGCTGAATGGACTTTATCGGGCGGTCGTGTTTACTGACCTGCAACCCTGCCTACAACCACCTTTCATTCAGTGTATTATTTCACTTATAGTTACATACCTGACTGAACGGCAAACCGGAGCTGATGGAGGTGCACATTCGTGCAAAAGGGGCATTTCCTGCAGGTCCATGACAACCCGGTAGCGTCACCGGTAGATGCGCCAACGCAGTGGCCGCTACGCAACCTGCGGCGCCTGCTGGAAGAGCTGATCGCGGTTGCAAATGCAAGCCGCGGCCGCGAAGAATGTAGGATAGACCTTCTGCCAGTTGGGGAGGAGTTTGATCCGGCTGCCTCTGTTTGATGCCCGTCTGTGTCTCAAAGCACGTGTCTGATATAGTAGAACTCAAGAACAGTATTTGTACGGATGAAAGCACATCAGATTCAGTTGCCAGGCTGAAGCTGCGCCGTGTCATGACAACTTGTGATCACAAGTTTCTCTACATGTTCTGCCATGCATCTTGTTATTATGTGCTGAAGCACATTGCAGGCAATGCTGAACAAGTTTCAAATCACTCCTGCTGAGACATTGCTGAAACTTCAAGCTTCACCAAGCCATTGTGATACCAAGGCTGCAAATCATCAGGGAACTCGCTGTGTTTGCTGGCCGCTGCCATGCCAACTATAGGATGAGCATCAGTGCTGTAGGGCGTATCCCAGTCAGAGACGTGCAAGCCGGTGTCCGCGCAGTCCACAGTGCTGGTCTTCCTCAGCTCCTCACTCGCAAGTGGCTGCTCGCAAAGCCCGACACCCCGATCATCAGGACGCGCATGTTGCTGCCGCACTCCGACTTTGATATCGTTGCTGACGACCTCCTGCACCCCCACTGCGGCGGCAACAAGCTGCGCAAGCTCGACGCGCTCCTTCCTGAGCTGCAAGCGTCAGGATGCACAGACGTGGCGCGCCTCTGTGCTGTGCTCGTGAGGGCTGCGCGCTCACAGGTGCCAGGCCCCATAGAGGTGTGAAAGACAGTGGCCTGCAGGTGACGTGCGGCGGTCTTCAGAGTGCGCACTGTGCGGCTATCGCAGCTGTTTGCGCAGAACGCGGCCTGCGCTCTCACCTGCTCGTGCGCGGCGAGCGGCCGGCGGTCCCGGCCGGGTATGTCGTGCACTTTGCCGCTACACATGGCTGACAACTTTGTGAAGTCTGGGGTGTGCTCGAGTGTGTCAGCACATCAGGCTCACCAGCACCACCCTGCAGGTACCACCTGCTCACGCGCATGTTTGGCCACTGCGTGACCTACGTCCCGCGCGGCGAGTACGCCGACCGCAGCGCAATGTTCGCCCGCCACGTCGCCCGCGTCCAGGCCGCCGCACCCACGGGCAGCCGGGTACGCTGCACTCGGTGCCGGGTCGCCAGCGGTGCTCGGGCCCTGGTCTGTGCGGCCACCTGCACCCCGCCTGCAAGCCCAGGGCACCATGCCTAAAGTGCACCTCAATTACCAGTGCAGGCCCTGGCCTATTATGGCTTCAAAGCTTGCTCTGCGTCCCTGCCTTTCTGAACTCCAAGCCTTGGGGCTTACCGGTGAAGCACGAACTTGTGCTCCCGCCAGGTGTGTACGGTGCCCGAGGGCGCAGCGACGCCGGCCGCGCTGCTGGGCTTTGTGCGCCTGGCGGCGTACCTGGCGCGGCCGGGCGTGTGGGGCGCGGCGCCGCGCACGCTGGTCGTGGACAGCGGCACCGGCGCCACCGCGGTGGGCCTGGCGCTCGGCGCGGCGCTGACGGGCGCGCCCTGGACCGTGCACGGCGTCATGCTGGCGGGGCAGCGCGAGTACTACGATGCGCAGCAGCGGCCGCTGGCCGCGGCGTTTTGCGAAGCGTACCTTCCCGGTGGGACACTCTGCTAATGCGTAATGTCTGAGCTGCCAGGCCTCCCTGTTGTGGCAGTGCTGGGAATGCGCGTGCGGGTGTGTGTTGTGATCATGAGCAGCCTGCATGCTGGTCAGAGCGTATGCCTGACTGACAAGGGGACCGCATCAGGGCCTGCCGCTGAGCTGCCATACCCACTCATGCACGTGCAGATTGGCCAGACTCTTCACTGCAATATGCGTCTTCTACGCCAGGCACAACTCTTGAGCTTGCGCTGGAGTGGCATGCGCGTGAACACCCACGTCGCTTTGGGCGGGTGCTGCCAGGGGAGGTTGCCACATGCGCTGAGGTGCACGGCCCTTTCCTCTTGTGTGCCTGTGCCCTGCCATGGCTTTAGGCAGTGTGCGAGTCTCAGTTGGAGCATGCCTCCGTATAGCAGCGCCGTGTTCTCGACTGACAAGTGTCTGATGCCCTTGTGTGCTAGGCAGCACTGACAAGCTCACACATGCATCCCGGCTCGGCGGAGGGGCAGGCAGGACACAGTCCCGTAAGCGACCAGCGCATGGGCCAGGTTGCCCGCAGGCACGGCGGCGTGCTGCTCGACCCGGTGTACAGTTTAGCGGCATGGCAGGCCGCCGAGCGGCTGGCGGCCAGCGGCGCCGTGCCAGGCGTAGCCATGCTGCACAGCGGGCAGCCTCGGCCTGCACGGCCTGGCGCAGCGCTTCCCAGACGACTTCTAGGCAGAACAATTGTTCGGAGCTGCACGCTCGTCGAAGTGCGATTGTGTACCTTGCTGATTTACGCCTGTATGTTGTTCAACGACTGTGGTGCTGGACAAGCTGCTGTGACCATTTGTGCTTGCTGCAATAAGATGGCGTCTTGGAGATGTTGACCGCCAACGCATGCAGTGCAACGTAATGCTATGCTATGGCATAGTGTTTGACGATGACTTCTCACTCACTAAGAGTGACCAAGGGGCGTTACTCCAAACCGTCGCCGGCGGATGCTCCAGGGTACGGTGTGTTGATGGACCATACGGGATGGCATATAGGACAATTGGCTTTTTAGAGAGTTAAAACATCAAAGGCACTCTGGCAGAAGCCTCACGAACCTGTGTCCCAGGTCTGCGACCATTAGCTGGACGTGTGCCCAAGCCAGCCCAGCTGACTGTGAGGCTGTGACAGGCCAGTTTACCGCCTGGGGCTCCTTGGCTGTGACAATCCAAAATTACTTTAGTCTGCAAGTTGAGCATGACGCACTTGACGATCAGGAAGTAGTGCGTGCAGTGCAGGAGCTCTGCACGCTCCTGCTAGCTCTGCGTGAGGGTGGCGTGGATTGGTGATGGGGCAGGGCCAGTCTTCCCAGCACCATGGAGACAGCCAGCAACGGCAGATGAACTGGCTGGAATTTGTCAAGCTCACGTGCGTCACTCTAGCGCTCGGCGCCGTTCAGTTTGCGCGGTACAAGCTAGCTGCCGCAGACGAGGACGACCGCGCTGGGCGCCCGCGCGGCCGGCGCTCCCCGCGGCGGAGCGAGCAGCACCATGCTGACGTGTTTCACGCGTTGCCGCGTGACGCGCGGCACTCGCTGATAACGTTCATAGACTGCTCAGTCACGCCTTTGCTCATCGACCAATGGCGGTGCGGGCCTGCGCTCGAAGCAGAAGTGTCTGTGCTGGCGCCCCTACGTTGGTGCGTCGTTCTGCGCTTTGTCGAAGCACAAGAATGGAAGCTTCCTTGCTGCTGTGGAGCCAGGCTCAAGAATGCGCTCGCGCAGGCTGAAGCTTGTCGCCGCCATGCTCCGCGACGCCGCGCCGCGCCACGAGGACGACCCGGAGCTGCGCCGCGGGCTGCTGGACAGCCTGAAGGACTTTGAGCGGCAGCAGCACCAGCAGCGCCAGGCGCAGCCGCAGCCGCAGCCGCAGCCGCAGCCGGCGCTGGCGCCGCAGCCGCAGCCGGCGCCGGCGCGGCCGCCGGCTCCGGCCGCGGCTGCCGCTGCAGCCGCAGAGCGGCGCAGGTGGCGCACACCGGCCGCCGCCGGCGGCAGCGCGGCCTGGGGCGACCTGCCGGCGGCCGCGCCGGAGCCGCCGAGCGCGCCGCCGCTGCCGCGCGATGCGCCGAGCGCGCCGCCGCTGCCGCAGGGCGCCGGGCTCCCCGGGTCCAGCTCGGCCGGGCGCCGCGGCGACGAGCCCGACCCGCTCGAGTGCCAGATCGTGCGCCCCGCTCAGGCAGTACCCCGGCTAGGCCTTGGAGGGTGATCCCTTTGTCAAGGGTCATGCTTCCCGTGCTTTTCACGACCAGCGGTGCCCACATCCTGTCGGCGCATGTGCTGCAGCCGCTGTGTTCCTCGGTGGTCTCGTTAGCAAGCTGTGCAGCCGTCTGAGGAGTGTGGCCGCGCGTGCAGTGCATGGACGCAGCGGTGGCCGTGCAAACCAGCTGCGGGCACGAGATGTGCGTGCTGTGCGCGCAAGCCGTGTGCGCCATGCCCAACCGCGCGGTTGTCTGCCCCTTCTGCCGGCAGGGCATCACTTCCGTGCAGCAGCTGCCGCATGTCGGGCATGGCGATGTGCATGTATAGAGTCAGGGGACAGCACCGTATAATAGGATTGCAGTGGTGGTAGTGAACCTGCGTAGCTTTAACGAACCTGCCCTGCTGAACCTACCATTTTCTAGCACATAGGTGACTCATAAGCTCATCCCTCGCCACAAGCCTTAGCAGGCGTGCTCATACCCAAGCTCGTCATGTTCCACCAGACGACATTCGTTGCGCCGTGACTTGGCCAAGCATATACCAGGCACAGCGCCAACACATGATCGCCACCAGCCCCACACAGACACGCGTGCCCCAAACTTCTAGCTAGCTGATGCGCGGCTGTTGTGCGAGGCAGGTGCAACCATGCAACCATTCTGCTGCCGCCGCTGCTTACCCCAGGGGAATGCCGCCTGTGATGCCCAGCACCTGCCCGCACACAGAGCACGTGACTTGGCATACCCGAAACAGCGGCATCAAATGGACAGACTCGCCTCCAGCACAGGCGGGAAGTTCTTGCAGAGTCTGACAATGGTTGAGTGGGACCGCGCTCCCAAACAGCGGCATATGCGCGACTAGACAGACTCGCCACCAGCACAGGCGGGAGCACGTGGCTGAGTCGGACAGTCATCGAATGGGGCCGCGCCTCGCCCGAGATGAAGCTGCTGTCCTCGTTGCAGGCCAGGAACACGAACGCGGGCCCGTACTCCTTGGGCATGGCCGCGCGGTTGACCGGCGTCTGCGAGCCAAACTTCTCCACCTTCTCCTCCGGGAAGCTCTCCACGATCAGCGGCGTCCTGCGCGCGCCCCAGGACGGGCGCGTCTCCACATCTGGCCCCGCCTCGTGCTGTGCTGTGCTGTGGTGCATGCGCAACCGCAGGAATCTGTCTGGGAAGGCCCTGGGAACTGCGGCTCGCTTGCCGCGCGCACACTGTGACACACTTGCAGCCAGCAGCGCGCGGACTGGAACTGCTGCACTGCAGTGTTCTCTCTCCGCACGCTACGCTACATGCAACCAAGCAAAGTAATTCTGCAAAGTGGAGCACGCACCAGCTGAGCACGCACAAGGCCGGCTGAGCTCACCCACAAAGTGGAGGCTATGGACCAAATACAGACCTGGAACTGGTCGACACTACGAGCACACAGAGAGCTGTTCCACAGTACACTGAAGCTGGGCTCTGACCAACTAGAAACATGCTTAAGAGGTAGCTAAGACCATATGACCATGCTAGATGGAACCCCGGCTGAATGTGAACCGCAACAAAAGCTTGGTGCACAAAGACTGCGTGCATGCGGCAGGCGCCGCGCACCACACGGGCCCGGGCGCGACGGTGTTGACGCGGATGCCGTGCTTGGGGAACAGGTCCATGCCCAGGCCCTTGGTGAAGGCCACGATGGCGCCCTTGGTGCACGCGTAGTCCAGGATGCCCGCCGTGGGCTTGTACGCCTGGATGGAGCTCGTCTGCGCGCGCGCGCGCGCCCCAACAGTCGGCTGCTGAACAGATCAGGCAGAGCAGCACCTGAGAGCGCCGCAGAGCTCGACTTGGTCCTGAGCAACGCATGGCAGCCATGCTAGTCTGTTGTAAGCCTTCATTAAGTTATTACGACCAGCAGGAACACCATATGCCACACTCACGTAGGAGTGTCGTTACATGTGCAGCAGAAGAAACCGCATGCTAGGCGAGCGGCCGCGCACGTTGATGATGGCACTGCCCGGCTTCATGTGCGGCAGGCTCATCTGCACCAGGCGGAACCTGCCCGCGCAGCAGGGCCGTCAGCACCCGCTCCCCCCGACTGTGCTGGAACCAAGCTGGTCGACCATGGAAGGACAAGGTAGAGCACCACATTGCGCACACTGCGCCAGGCTGCAAAGCGCTGCCAGGCGCCGCGCGAGCGTGCGCACATGGCGATGATGTTGGTCTTGAACACGTACTCGAGCCGCTTGCGGTCGATGTCGCGAATGTCCTCGACCTGGTCGCCCTGCGCCGCAGCACGCGCGCGCGCCGGTCGGTGCCAGCTTGCTTTCCACGCATGCGCACACTGACCGCCCAGGCACTCCCGCATGCCAGCACGCCATCATCATGACCCACACCACTATGTGCAGGCACGGTCCGCAATGCATCTCAGCCACAGTGCAGGCAAATTGCGGCAAAGCCGGCGTGTGCCAGACCCACACGAGCAGGCTCCAAATTGCCACAACCCGCCTGTGGCGGATTGCCAGAGACCCTTTGCGAGCTGCGCAAGCAGTCCCCACCTCGCGCTGGCGTGCTTGCGCCGCACACACGTCTGCAGCTCGCACCCTACCTCACCTCCGCTTCACTGCGCACCTGGTAGCTGGCGTTGTTCACCAGGATGTCGATCCTGTCAAAGTGCTTGACAGTCTCGTCCACGACCTTCCTGCATCAGCCCGGAGTATGCATCAGGGGCACTACAGGAGCACAAGGCGTAGCAGCAGAAGGCCGGCGGTGTGTATCAAGGTGAAGCATCCAGTCTCAGCCAGGCAACGCTTACATGTGCAGCAAAATAATTATCACACAGATGCGCATGTCAGGGGAATACAACACACGGCACTGCATCACACAGCGCATGGGACGGATGCAAGGTATTTACTGGCACGTCTCGTCCTCGGACAGATCGCCCGGCACCAGCACCGCCTTGCGGCCAGCCTCCTCGACCACCCGCTGCGTCTCCTGCGCGCATGCCACCACGTCTTAGAAATGTGCATTGCCGCTATTGCTATTCATAGCTCCTGTGACGCGGGCATGGGTATCCTTTACAAGCGCAGCAACAGGCCCAACAGCAGTCCGCACAGTGCTGAATGTGCCAACCAAGCACCACGAACCTTGCTATCCTGAGTAAACGTGCTCAGCAGCTTGGCAAATATAGATACAGCACTGCAGTCAAGGAAGCTGTTGCCGAGGACTGCGCGTGTACTGACCCGCACCCTCCCAACACGCCAAGAACATATCCTGGCGCCACGCACCTTGGCATCCTCGTGCTCGTTGAGGTAGGAGATGACGACGTCAGCGCCCTCGCGTGCGTACGCAAGCGCCACCGCCCGGCCAATACCACTACGCGCCAGCGCGCGTTATTGCCTTGCGGCTGCGTGAAAGCACACTGAGCAGCAGGCAGCAAGAGAAAGTCACACCTGTCGCCACCGGTGACGATCGCCACCTGTTGAAGCGCAACCAGTTCTGCTGTAAGTGAAATTTGATAGCTCACACTTGCTAAGAGATGCACAGCACGGAGCTACAAACTCATTTCCACGCCCGGCTCACCTTGTCCTTCAGCTTGTTGTTGCCAACGTATGTGTCGTAGCCAAAGTCAGGCTTGACCTGCATCTTGGCCTCCTGTGCAGCAGGCAGCAATGCACATCAATTGTCACTCCCGTCATGCTGTAACCAGAACAACCTTGGACTTGCTTTGGTGGCTGGAACAGGCACTGGAGGCTTGGGGCAACAGCAGCCCCCGCCCCCAGTGGCACCGGCGGCACTGGCTTTGCTATTTATAGGCAGTACCAGACCAGCCCTGCGCACCGTGCCAGGGAACGACTGCTGCTCCCTGGGCATTGGCGGGTCTTGTGCGCCAAACTTGCGCGGGTCATCTGTGTCATGCCCCATCGCCCTGATCTGGCTGGCCGGAAAGCGTGTCCTTATCACTCGTGAGCCACCAACTGCGGTAAAAGGGCGGACTCTGGGCAAGCAGGAAGCGAGCTTGGAGACAGGCACTTTCAATGCAAGTTGCATTGTGCCTTTATGTGGACAAGATGCAGGGAACTGGACTCAGAGGCGCCTACCCTGAAGGACCCTTCCCCTACGGTATGCTCTGAAGCACATCTGCTCACTGAGCTATGTTTTCTGCTCCAGGCATCACACAGACGTTACAAAGATGGCTGGCGTGAGTGTGAAGCCCAGTGCTGGGGCAGGGGGCCTGCTGGCCAGGAGCGTGGCTGAGCGCCAGCTTTGTTTGACAGGCTGCGCCTGGTCTGCACGGCAGCGCCACGCGTGTGAACGCGCAGAGCGGCGGGTTGAGAGCGTGCTGTGCCATGCGGCGGCCAGCACAACTGAGAGGTGCACGCGCGTCGCTCGTTGCCGACGGCTGCCTCACGCTAGCTAAGACGCAGTGGCCTGCAGTGTGAAAGCGAAGCGTGAGGCTCGGCTTGGGCTGCGGCAGGGATGCACTGGCAGGCGGGGCGTTCAGCGCGCCAATGGGGTATGACGCGCTGGACTACGAGGCGCAAGTTCTGCGCGACCAAGTCGAGTCGATGGCCAGCTATGCCCTCCTGAAGCGCCAGCTGCTGCGGCGTACGCAGCGCGCCGGCGCTGCGCTGGCCGCTTACCTGCTCCTGACCGTGTCGGGCGAGGTGACGCCCCCGCCCCGGCGGCCTTGCCTGCTGGCACACACTCACACAGCGAGTGCAGAGGTAACTGAGGGTCATTGCTACGATCATTGCTAGCATACAGCACAACTGGATGCCACGTGAGGGGACCAAGCGCCTGGTGCTGGGAAGGAGTGCGGGGGCGCGTGCGAGATTCTAGAGAGGTTGCTGCCATTGCAAACATGGTACTTGCTCACCCTCCTCTCCCACCCGGCAGCCAAACACCGCACAAACGCCTGCAATTCATGCCCTGCTAAACAGAGCACGTGCCTCGTGTGTACGGACAGACAGCTTCTGTCCCTGGTCCAGCAGGTCCGCAACGCCGCATGTCACTGGTGGACTGGACTGAGGCCTCCTGCCTGATGCAGATGGTGTCGAATCCTCCGTGCTGCATCAGAGCGCAGCGCTCTGCTGCAAGACATTGTGCTCAAATCATGTATGTGCCTTAGCAAGAGCACGGGCCGTCACTGCAAACACATCAGCAGCTTCCCCATGAGTCGCTGACGCGCTGACGACCTCTGGTCGGCAGGTGGCGCTGGCAGAGCTGCTGGGCTGCGCGGCGGGCTACGGCTACCTGGCGCTGATCATGCGCGAGGTGGACGCCGTGACGCCTGACACGCGCGTGCCGCTCGCCGCCGCTGAGCGCGTCGCGCAGCAGCCGGCGCGCGCGCTGGCGGTGGCCTTTGCCGCATACCGGTGCGCGCTCCGCCTCCCGCGGCCCGTCGCGGGCAGTCGCGCATGTCATTTGGCATGCTGCTTGACCCACGCACAGCATGCGGCGCGAGCTGTCACTCAAGCTTCAAGCTGAGGACTTGACACTTGCAGACTGCTGTTCGGCGGGCGCGACAGCAGCGGCAGCCGCCGCCACAGCAGCATTTCCATTGAGACGCCCACGTGTGACCCCGGCATGCGGCGTTACGCGCATGTGCTGCGGGGCGTGCAGGCAGGCGTTCCGCCCGCGGCTGCTTGTACTGGTGGCGCTGGCGGCGTGTGTGTACGCCTACAACGGCATTGCGGAACAGCCCGTAGGCGCCGGGGTCCAGCTGGCCCTCTTCGCGGGCTTCTTGTCCTACAAGGTGGCGCCCCTGGGGCATGCGCGCCATGCTGGCCTGGCTACTGCGTATGCAGCTAGAGTGCATCTTTGCTCAATGAGCCCAGAAGTCACTGTGTGTGCTGACACCTTCAATGTGAAGTGCACGACTTTGTAACGCAGGCAGCATTTCTGGCTTCACAAGGCATGAGGGCATGCGTGGCTGCTCTGCGCATGACTGTCCTGGCAACCACGCCCTGCTGCGCCTGTGCCGTGCATGGGCTCGCACCGCAGCGGCTTGCGCTATCTGGCGGAGCCGCGCCTGCTCAGTCGTGCAACTCGGCCTGCCCTCAGACCCCCAGCGCCGCTCGCGCGGCGCAGGCTGCGCTGCTGCTGACGCTGTGGGATGATGTGAAGCCCAGCGCGGCGGCGGCGCGGGCGCTGCGGCCCGCGCCCCCGGCCCTCGCCAGCGTGCCGGACCCTTCGGCAGACATCCCGGCGCAGCCTGCGGCGGCGAGCGCTGGGGACGCCGACGACGACGGCGTGGTGCTGACCGCGGAGGCAGCGCAGGCCGTGGAGAGCATCCTGCGCCGGCAGCCGCGCAGCGTGCTGAAGCGCCTGCCCAGGACCTGATCTGTGAGGGCATTCTGACTGATCCTTCAGCCTGGCCATTCGGGAGCAGCAGCTTGATTTAGCGCCTGACAGGCTCCAAGCCTGTGCAGGATGGCACGCCACTGCAGGTGTGGCTCCCTCGTGTGCAGCAGGTATTCTTGCACGCTGAAGCTGTCTTTGCTAGCACAGTGCATGTAGAGATAGAGGTTGCTGATGGAGGCTGAAGTGCTATCTTGGGTTCAGCAAGTGTGTGGCAGTCTGATACATCTGATGGCCAGTGCGGACGCAGCTGGATCGTGGGTGCCCCATGCCTTTCTATCGTGGCGAACAACATGCAGTGTCATTGGTGACATACACCACTAGTGTAACACAGCACCTGTCACATGATATGTCCATGCACGTGCGTCAAGTCACGTGTGCAGAAGCGCTTACAGAGCTCTGCATGCTGCATCAATGCCCTGCATAAACCCGCATGCCGCGCCCCCCGCAGAAACTGTGTTCAGTTGCTGTACAGATAGCCCGTATTCCACCCACTTGCTTGAACATAGCCGCACATATTAATATACCCAAATTATGCACATGGTGCCGCCTTGATCACATGAATCATCCCTTGTTTGCCCCCAAAACTAAAGCACGTAAGCAAGCCAGATCACAACTTATAATGAGCAAACGTCATAAGCATAACAAAACATAAACATTACTAGACAGCTCTCCCGCAGAGTCACTTCACTCCTGGATCTGCATGCACATCTGTTGGTTGCGCACCATGCAGCCACGCGGAACGGACGCTGTGGCGCTTGGCTGCATGGTGCCAACCATGCCTGCTACCAGCAATACTGCCGTACGCGTCACTCACGCATGCAGCAACATAACTGGCTTTGCTGAGTAAACAGTAGACTCGACCAGTAAATGCTCGACATACTTAGGCACGTGCCAACCCCGCTGCAGTCCGCCAAGCAGACTTCTTCACAACAACTGTCAGTGCTTTGCTATGCCAGGCCCAGCCAGTCTCCCATCTAGGGAGATTCCAAGCACAGCCAAGGAGCAGCCGCACTGGTCATACGAGTGCGTAGGCTGCAGTCCTGTGGGCAGCTGGTGTGCCGTGCAGTACAGCACAGGACCACGCATAGTCAGCAGCTCCTGAAGAGCTGCTGAATCTGCCGTCCTTTGAACCACATGCACCAAGCACCCGCGGGGCTATGGTCTAGAAGTTTAACGCCACAAATGGCCGCAATTGTTAATCCCTGAATACTGACGGGTCAGCACAAAACAGCACTAGCTTTCAGCGATGGCATACTTGAGTTGGCGCAGCCACGAGTCAAAATGTCTTCCATAGTAGATGCATTCGCTCCACTTCACTCTAGGACTGCTGATGCGGACCCGTCCCTGACACACCCCGCCGCATTTTTAGCTTCACACGCTGAGTCAGCAGTGAGCAGGACGTACGGGGAAGGCGCTTACCTTGCTTGAGACGAAGCACGCGTACAGGGTGGGCCTGCAACTGTCCATCTCAGTACAATCTGATGCAGTGCAAGCTGCCGCATGACATCACGATGCCTTCCTCCACACTGTGCACTCACAGTGGCGGCCCGCGCACCTCGGTGTTCAGCACGCGCGTGCGCAGGTCCAGCGCGTCCGGCGGCGAGAACGTTAGCCACGCATACTTCAGCGTCTCTGCCAGCCAGAAGCTCTGCATCGTGTCGTCGAGCTCCACAGGCGCGGCGGTCACATCCCGGACGCCCGCGTAGCCCGAGTCTGGAACCTGCTCCGCGCGGAGCAGGGCTGGGTTGCCAGATAGATGGCTCCCCGCCCGGCATGCATGGCCAGCAAGCAAGCCGAGCTTGTGCCGAGGCACGCGCGGTCCGCGCGCGGGCGGGCGGCGCGCCTTGCACTGGCGGTCAAAGGCCTGGAAGACCGACCAGGCCCACTCGCGGTACATGGGCTTGCCGGTGACGCGCCAGAGCATGAAAAACGCCTCGAGCGCCTCGGGGCGCTGGATGTTGTACGCGCCGCTGGGGCCGGGCACCATGCCGCGCTCCGTAAATACGACGTGCTCGGGCGCCAGGCCTGCCGGATGAGGGTAGGGTGGGGTTGGGGCTCGGACACTCACCGCCACGCAAACCCCAAGCAGGCAGCAGCCTGTCCGCAGCAGCGCAAGCGATGCGAGCGGTGTTACCGCGCTACACGAGCGCTTTCCGTCAGCACGCGAGGCACGGGTCTGGTGCAGGCGGGCTGTCCGGAGGCGCGGCCGCGCGGGGCCTACGCACCGCTCGGCATCTGCGCGTACATCTGCCAGCAGGTGCGCGTCAGCTCCTCGGCCAGGCCAAGGTACTGCGCTGCCTTAGGCCCCCTGACGGCGCCCGCGTGCGCGCCCATCGCCAGCATCCCCGGCACAAAGCACGCCAGGTGCTCCATCCGGTGGTTGAGGCCCGTGCCGAACCTGGGCCATGCCCTAGGGTTAGATAGGCTACCTTGTGGTAGGATTACTTCCCTGTAAGCCACCCACGCGCGCATGCGTCGGCGGCGCCGCGCCGGTCACAGAGCCGCAGACGTGCACGCCCTGCATGGGGCGAGGCAAGCGCGGGGCCGCACGGTGGCGCCTCGGCGACGTAGGTCAGCCCGCTGGCGTTGTTCATGCAGACCAGGCGGTTGACCATCTCGTCCATGGCTGCGCGCGCGGTACAGCGTCAGGCCTGGCACGCCACTCCGAAACCATGAGCTGTCACGGCACCCCGCGCGGCGCGGGTGCGCGCCATGCTCCCAGCGGGCGCAGTAGGGCTCGTCCTCCTCTCGCCGGCCCTTCAGGATCCAGACCTGCCGCCGCGCACCGAGCTGGGCTGGCTGCATGCGGGCTGGCTGCATGCGGCGCGCTGCATGCAGGTGACTAGTCCTTGATAGTATGTGAGCAGTGGTGATTGCAAGTCAATCAGGGCCCATGAGCAGAGAGCAGAGGTCAGCAACAGCAGCTCCCATGTTGCTTCCACTGCAAGGGGCACAGAGCTGCCCTTCGTTTCCATCCACGCGCCTGCGCACCGCATGCATGGCCCCAGTGCAGAGGGCGTTGCGGGCACCCACCTTCAGCAGGTACTCGTAGTAGGAGTCGCCGTTCCCTCCCAGCCTGTAATCTTGCGAGGCTGGCAGGGCTGTCTGCGGGTGAATGAAAATAGGGAGCAGGCCCTGCGCGCCGTGCACCGCGCCAGTGGTCATGGTCCGGCGAGCTCCCCAAGCAGACAAGGCGGCTCGGTCACAGGGAGGCAGGCCGGCATGCACGGGCGGGCCAGCCCGCGCACCCTGTCAGGGTTGTTCTGGTGCACCGTCAGCACGGCGCCCTCCGCCCTGGCGGCAAACTCCGGGCGGCCGGTCTTGTCGCTGAGCACGAGGAACTCGAGCTGCGCGCCGCGCGGGCGCCGTCTGCGGCAGCCCTCAGGGATAGCACAGGGACAGCAGCGCTTACGCAGAAGCTCGAGCAACGCGCGCCTGCTGCGTCCCCAGCTCCGAGAGCACCAGGCGCTGGAAGGGGCCATGAGAGCGGTCGCGCAGGTTGATGGCCTGCGCGGGGAGCCCGCTGGAGGTGTTGTACGCGGCCAGCAGGATGTCGCCCAGCTCCTCCGCCCTGCCCCGGCGCGGTGGAGTGCCGTGAGGGTTAGGGTTAGGGTATGGGCACATGACGACCTGGCTGGGCGTGCGCAGGGCGTCGGGGCCGGTGCGGCTTGCGGTGCCATGCTCGCGGGCGGCGCCGCGCACCTCGTCAGGAACACGCGCTCGCCGGACAGCTCGTACGCGCTCAGCAGGCCGCCGAGGACGCGAATTGTCGTCTCAAACACGTTTGCGTTGTACGACCTGCGCGTGCGGCGCGCGCCTCAGGGCGCCCCGTGCGCTGCCAGCCAGGCAATGGGCGGGCACGTGAGGGGCCCCGCAAGCGAGCAATGGCTGCGCCGGCGGCACAGAGGCCGGCCACCCTGCGCCTGCGTACCGACCGGCCACGGTTTGTGTGCATGTTTGGGTAAGGTTCATGGTAGGGTAGGGCAGGGCCGTTAATGGAAATGGCCTGCGGCCGCAGGGCTGGCGGTGGCGGGCGCGCGCCTGTTGAAGGTAAGCTCGTTGGCCACCCACGCGCGCGCGCGCGCGAACTCGGCCTTCAGGCCCAGCATCCAGAGCGTGTCCAGGCTGTCCACGACAGTCGCGCCCAGGCCGCCAAAGTCGTCCATGCCGGCGCGGCTCAGCGGCCGCAGCTCGTCATGGCCCATCGCGTAGGTCTCGTACGCGCCCCATGACGCCCGCATCGCCGCGACGACCGCCGCCTGGCGCCTGCCGGGGACCCATGGACCTGGTAAGCAGAGCCCCCCGCGGCAGGCGGAGCCAAGCCTACGGGCCCCATGCGGCTGCCGCTGTTGACCGCAGGCAGATAAGACACTAGCAGTGTTGAGCGGCGGCCGGCCCCTGCGAAACGACCTGAGGGCGCCGCACAGGCCCAACCCTCGCGAGGTCAGCAGAGGCACTACCTTGCGCGTGCCTCCACAAGGCAGCCTCCAAGGTAGGACAGACGTGAAGGCAGAGTGTCACACGCAAGCGCAAATGTGGCGGGCGCCCCGCAGGCCGCTCGCACAGGTGCGCACCCTTCCAGCGTGGTGCCGTCTGGAAAGACGTGCCCCGCGTCGTCGGCACCTGCGGAACTGCGCGCGCTGCCGGCAGCCCCGCTCCTGTCAGCAAAGGAGATCATGCCGCCGTCGGGGAATGAGACCGCGCCGCCGTTGCGGGAGTGCTTGACTTGGGCGCGCCGGCCCAGTGCATCCTTCCTCGTGTGAGCCACCTGCGCGGCAGCTCAAGCTTGTTACAGGACATCTGGACGTGTAGTGCGTTTCATACTGGATATGGACAGGCATGCAGTCGCGCAATGGTTGCCAAAAGAAAGAATATAGCAAGATGCAGTCTGATGCACTGCCACACACCGGCGGCCGCTCATACTGCTCCTGTGAGGCTGCACCCAGCTGCACAGCGGAGCAGAGCAGCAGCAAGCACACCCAAAGCATTGGGCTGCTCGTGCAGGCGTGCATGCGCCCCACTGCCTTTCAAACGTGGGGTACGTTGTTCAAGAGCAGAGTGCTGCGCTTTCTCTGTTGTTCACTTGCCAAACTTACTAGCGCAAGCACTGGCTCGTGTGCAGTTGAATCCAGCAAGCACTTGGACTCTATGATGCGCCAAAGCTCACACTGCTGCAAGCAGAGCCTGAGGCTGCTGATGGCTAGTTGCAGTAGCCCAATACCTGTTGATCAGTCAAATTCATCTGTAAAAAGCCAACATCAGACTCGGCAGAAATGAAGTAGGTCAGAGGTAGGTCTGCACATGTCGATTGGTGCTGGGTGCACTTGAAGCTTCATCTTCAGCACTTGCTGCTGGCACCAAGCATGCGCGCCAGTGTTCCTTGCATAACACGCACAAGATGTCTGTCTGTTCAGTTACCAGGGCAACAGAGTGGTGAGGCAAGCAGGTTGCTACAACGTCCCCGGCGGTTTGCCAGTCATCGCAGTTCCAAATTATAATAGAACCTATTGATACACGGGCGGCGACCGGCGGCTGCTACAGCCGGCGGCGTTTGGGAGCATCCGCATAGTCTGCCATGTGGCCGTTCGCGTCAGGCCTGAGGCCGTTTGCGCCGCCGCCGCTCGCCGCCGCCCCGCCCAGAACTGCAGTCCCATTGCTCAAGCCCGGTGCGCCGCCGCCGCGGGGCCCACTGTCGGCGGCTGCACTGCGCCCGTGGTCAGGAATACCGCCGTCAGGGTGACTGCCGCCACGAGCGACCCCATCCGCCACCCCAGGCAAGCTGCCCGCCTCCTCTCCAGGCGCCCCTGTGGCGGGTTCCCCAGCGCCTGGCGGGTCGGCCGGCGCCGCGGTCTGTGCCGCATCCGGCGCCGCTGCCTCCGCGCCCGCGCCGGCCTCCCTGCGGCGCGCATTGGGAGAGTAAGGTGGCGCACACTTCGCTGTCCACTGCGATGCAGCTGCACATCCGACACGAGCTTCTAAGCGCTGTGACGTGCCTGCTGCTTGCATGCCAGCCTGCCGTGAGCTCAGGTGTTGGGTTGTCAGAACAGCGAGACACCTTACATGGTACAATGCAGCACATAGGCTGATGTGAAGGGCCCGGGCACACAACACTCCTGGGGCATGTGGCAGGGGCGCGCGGCGACGGCGGCGGCGTCTGCGGCTGCACGACCATCGGCAGGAACCGTAGCGCGCCTTCCTCGCCCACGTCGCTGTCGCTGCCGCTCGCCGCATCCTGCCAGGCGCGCGCCGCGACCGCCCTCTCACCCGCACGGATGCTTCCAGGACTGGGCTTTATATGCAAGCCACATTTCTCAGATGTGACGCGCCAAGCACTCTACGCGGCTGGAGCATGACTTGAGACATGGAGCCATGTCAGCTTGATCACTCCGACCGGCCAAGGAGATCGCCGGGCTGAGGGCGGCCGTCAGCACCTGGACCAGGGAGGGTGAACGGGCGACGCTGCGCGCCTGGCCCTTCAGGATGTCGACCGCCACGTCCTCGAGCACGGGCTCAGCCGCGGCGTCCTCGACGCGCTCGTTGAAGTCGAACTCGTCCTCGCGCTCCACATACTCCTGCGCGCCGCCTGCCCTGGTGCCACACCGCATACGCTTGCCAACGATGGGAGGCGCCCGCACCCGCAGGTGCTGAGGCGTAGCCTCAGCATGCGACGAGCCGCCCTGCAAGGCAGGCAGGCTCACCCGCCTCACCGAGCAGGCAGCACTTGCAGGCCCGCTGCCGCTTGACGCAGTGGGCAGCAGCTGCGCTCATTGCCTCCATGTCCACGCTCGCTGCTGGACGTCACCGCAGGAACAGAGCGCAGGGCCCGGGGCGCGCCTCGTTGTCGCGCAGCTCCCGGAAGCCGGGCGCGAACGCGCTCCAGCGCTCGGCGTACACGTGCGACCACAGCAGGATGGCGCCCGAGTCGCACAGGCTGGCCATCGCGCTGCGGCGCGGGTGCCACGCCACGTCGGCCGCGCCCTCCTTGGGGCCTGCGGACCACACCCTGGGGGGTTTCAGCGCCCCCGTCACGGAGCATAGGGAAAGCGTGCGTGAAGACGCGCCACGCCTCCACCGATGCAGAGATCACGCCATGCTTGCCACACCATACACAGCAAAGCCACATACACGAGAAAACCCTGTGTTTACACCTTGAATGCCGTGACGTGAGCACCCAGGTATGGCCACACCAAGCCCGAACCCCTGTCATCCGGGGAGCCGGCACCTTCGAGGATGCGCGTCAGCTGCCGCCGGCCGAGGCGCGCCCACACAAAGATGCAGTGCGCGTCCGCGCTGCCCCAGGCGCCCAGCACGTGCTCGCCGTCGGCCGTGATCGCCACCGCGCGCCAGCCGTGGCCGCCCTCCACCGGGTTGCGGAACTCGCCAGTCGCCATCATGAGCGGCGCCTCGGCCTCGGCACCGGGTCGGGACAGGCGCCCCGTGACCGCGACGTTGAACTCGCGGATGGCCTTGTCGCCGCAGGCCAGCAGGATGGCCCCGCCGCGGCCGAGCGTCAGGCGGTCCACGCGCGCCGGCGCACCCTGCGCGCGCGGGTACGGGACCCATGTGAGGACGCTCGCCGCATCGCCGCGCAGGCGCGTGCGCGCCAGCGCTCCGCCGCAAAGGACCGCAGGCGGCCGTGCCGCATGCCGGTGCGCCGGCGCGGGCTGCGCGCCTGCAGGACGCGCAGGACCTGCAGCGACCCGGCGTCCAGCACGGCGACCGTGCCGGCCGCTGCGGCAAAGATGTGCTCGCCGCTGTGGCTGAACAGCGCCGCGCCGCCGCCCCTCCTCACATCGCCTTCTGCGCCCCGTCCGCACGCTGTGTGCCAAGCTGCGCGGTGCTGGCAAGCCAGGTCCCCCAGCGTGTTATAGCACCCAAGCTGCCCTTCTCCCGCGTGCCCGTGTGGCAACTTGTGGTGAGGAAAATGCGCACCAATACGCCAAACGCGCACAGCGCACAGTGCGCAGCAGGGCCCCGCACAGCCCAGCAGCGTGTTGACAGGATCATGGGTTAGGGGTAGCTAACCCTACCCCATTGGTGTCTGGGCCGCGCCCGGGCAGAAGGCGGGCAGGTCGCGCAGCCGGCCGCCAGCGCGCAGCTCCGCCAGCTGCGGCGGCCGCGCCGCGAAGCTGGCCAGCGCGCGCGCGGGCTCCCGGCGGTGCAGGCTCAGCGCGGTCGGCGCGGCCGCCAACGCCTCGCGGTGCACCTGTGCGCAGGCGCGTGCGCGGGCTCGAGTGGCGCAGGCTAGCCTCCCTTGTCATGCTCGCCCAGTTCTGTCGGCATGTGCTCTGACTCAGAGGTACAGTGATGGGATGACAATGCTTTAAGAGCGTGTTCTGTCCTGCCTTTGCCGGCAGCACGTGAGCATGCATCCGCTCCAAGCGGAGCGTGTGTGCAAGGCCAAGCAAGCAGAGAATGCTTGAAGGCCGACTCAGGTCCAGCCCTTGCCTGACAACCCCGGGCAGAATGCGCCACTGAAGCTCTAGCACTCCTTCACGTATCTGGGCTGGTCATGGCGTGCTGCAAGTCATTCCTCTTCACACTGTCGACCAACGCTCGCTTGCTACGCGCAAGCAGAAACCCCCATCCCAAGCTCAGGTCGGTGCTGAGTAGGCTTTAGCGCACCACCTCCCCGGATGCAACGTCCCAAAGCGCCACACAGCCATCGCTCGCGCCGGCGGCCAACAGGCGGCCGCTGCGTGACCAGGCTACGCAAGTGATCGCGCTGCAGTGCAGCTTGGCCTCGCGCGCCACTGAGCGTGTCTCGTAGTCCCACACAACGAGCAAGCCGTCCTTGCAGCCGGCTGCACGCGGCCCATGGCTGTTGGAAGCGGTCAGAGGTCCTCAAAAATGAATGACAGTGGCAGTGTGTGCAGGGCTGACCGCTTTATATGTGCTCGCCCTTGGTCGCAGCGCAAGCACTCTTGGCACAGGTGTGGAACGCTTAGCGCTCTGCCAGTGGATCCCTACAGACAGCAGTATAGCACACTATAGCGCGTCAGGCAGAGGACGGCAGCGCCGTCGCGAGCTTGATCAGAGCAGTGGGGAAGCGCGCCAGCCAGGAGCGTCCCCCAGTGGTTGAAAGCGATGCAGCGTGCCACACCATGCTGCAGCTCTTCCTCTACCAGTGTCGGCAGGTCGACATCCGCAAAGGGATCTGCGGGTCGCGGTGCCAATGTGAGTTTTACTGCTGCTGCACGGCGGCACCTTCCTGAGCTAAGCAGTGTCATCGAATTGCACAAGCCACGCAGTGCTGCTCGAGAGGTGCGAGGCGGTCACCTTGCAGCCTGCGATTCATCGGCCTACTCCGTGACGAGCGCCTGCTGCCTGTTCAGCGCCCTCTCCTAGTACACTTTACGAAAAGAGGACACCCTCTTGTTTGCGCCCTCGGTGGGGCTCAGACTGAGCCGCTCAGTGCTCTGCTGAGTAGAGTGCACACCCTTGCTGAGAGCAGAGGGTCTTCTGCTGAAAGCACCATCAAGGTAGGAGGAGGGAAGCACCAATAAAGTAGGAGCACTTTTGGCCCGAGCATCTCGCCCGCCTGCGAGACCTGGGCACCAGGCAGTTGCTGCTCCTCAGAGGGTGGCGGACGGTGTTCGGCGTGCGGGGCACCGAACCAGGCCCAGTTTCAAACTCCGTGCGCAGCCGCGTGGCCTCCATGGCTTCTGGTTTCGGCCTGAATGGAAAGGCGGGCAGGTGAACGTCCGTGTCGGTGTGTAGAGCAGTCTCGAACCGCCCTCGCTGACCTTGGCGCTAAGTTGCGCTAGTCTGCTCTGCACCAGGTGCTATCCGCTGTGGATGGACTTTTCTGAGGTGCGGAAAGCCCCTGACCTGGCTGCTGCGCTTGCGCATGCGCTTCGGCCTTGTTTCCCAGCTCCTGTCTGACGCGTGGAGCGGGTTGCAGTGCATGGCCGAGGCCGACGATCCCCGAAACTGCTTTGAGAAGCGAGAGGACTACCTGGAGTGCCTGCACCACCGGAAGGAGGTGCGTGCTCCTTGCCAGCCTGAAGTGTTTGCAATATCGTCCCCAGAAAGAGACGAGCCGCTGACAGGAGGTGTGCTGCGCCAGTTTACCCGGCTGAACGCGGTGTACAACGAGCGCAAGCGGCAGCTGAAGGCCGGCATAGACGTGCTCAAAGAGGAGCCTGCGCAGTGAGGCACGCTCCTGCCGCTCTCGTTGATACAGGACAGTCACTGAGGCGGGGCAATGGGCGCCTCTGGCTTTGTGAGGCTATGCAGGAGAAATCTACTATGCAGGCTGTCTTGAGGCAGGCACATGCGTGTTGCTGTGGCCGGTGGGCTTGAAATGTGGTGGCTTGGCTGCAGATGACTGCAGAACCGAGTTTTCTGTTACACGCTGACCCCTAGAACGCGCCGTACCCGCCATAGTTGCTGTCGCTGCTGGGCGTCCTCGATACAAAGAACAGCAGAGCGCTCGCCAGAATGAGCGTAACCTGCGCCGCCCTGCTTGAGAGCGCGTGGGCCAAGAGAGCGTGGGTGCAGACCCGTGTGGGGCGCGCCTGGAACAGCCCCGCGACGCCTGGCCAGGGGTTGTCGACGCCTGGCTTCAGTGCGTACTGGCTCAGCAGCACCTGCGCCGCAGGACACCGGGGCTGCAGCCTGGCCTGTCTCTGTACTCAAAGACAAGCACGTGTGACGAGCATTGCGGGAGAGGGGTTTAGGAAGGGGGTGAGGCGAGGGCAGCACCGCGACGCTGCCGATGATGGACGCAAAGCTCACGACGTATGACAGGAACAGCCAGAAGCGCGAGCGGCAAAACACGCCTTCATCAAATGGATCGTGCTCGTCCAGCTCTTCCCTGCGCGGTTGCAGCATTCTACGCTGCAGCGCACATAGGCACGCCGCAAGAACGAGCGCGGCAGGCTCGAGAGGCAACGCGTATGGCGCACCTCCTGATCGCGTTTATCATAACGAGCGCCAGCGTCGCCACAAAGCCGGGGAGGTATTCTACAAAGGGCACCTTTGTGTTGCTTGCGGCACACGCATCCACCCAAAACCACCTGCGCTCATGTGTTCCTTCCCTCGGCACGCCTTACACGGAGGTCAAACGCACTTCGGCGTCAGCTCACGGGGCTGACCAGGCGCCTCCAAACAGAGCGCCAGCAACGCCAGGCCCGTACGCTTTGGCCTGCGGTCACAAGGCTTCAATACGTGATAGGAAACCAGGTGCGTATGGCCGACGACCAAGCATGCGGCGCAGGGCGCACCTTGTCTTCCCAGAAGCGTATGACCTGAGGAGAGACCAGCATATCTGCTGACACGCAGCCCATGCACGGGTTGCAGCCCTCGAACAGGGCCTCCATGTTGCGCCACATGCTGGTGAGTGCCAAGTCCACACGACCTGGCAGACTCCTGGGGCACGAATAGGCCTGGCACGCTCACTGCAAACCACCAGCGCGGCTCGCCTGTGAAGGCAGGGGGAGCAGGAGGGCGATGCGCGCCAGGGCAGCTCGAGGAGCAGAAGAATGAGGGTTTACGGGAAGAGATGGTGGGTGTGCTCTGGTCGGCATGCAGGTGATATTGGCAACATCATGTTGCTAAGCCTCTGTCTCAATGCTCCAGCCTCGCCTCCAGGTGTACATGCGCAGGAAAGCAGACTCCTGTGCTCTGGCCTGCCTAGGAATGCTAGGCTAGAAATAGTGGTCCTGTATGTACAAGCTGTCGCCGTGCAGGTGATAACAAGCATGCGCCAAGCTCTTCAGGTGCTAGCAAGCAGGCTCGGTGCCGGCGGCTTTATCATAGGTGACAACCACCGCGCACTGTATGACGGGCCCGTCCTCGGTGTATCCACTCTGCGCGCAGACCATCAGATCAGTCTCCAACCTGGTGAGTGGGAGCGACGTTGGACAGACTGCGCCTTGCTGCAAGAAACTTTTCGCATGCAAGTGTCACTTGATCCTGATACACGCGCCATCTGCTCGTATATCCCAGCCACACCACATCAAGCTCGACATCGTCGGGGACTACGGTGATGCATAGCTCCTAGAGCAGGGGCTCCACTACTGCATGTATGCAAGGTCCAGAGGGCCCTTGAGCTCAGACGTTGACAAACGAGCATTTGGGAATCTGCATGCCGAGCAATGCTGTGCAGGCGTCTAGAATGAGCTCTTCCTTTCTTATTCCAGTGAGCCCACCTGGGCGCTGCATCAGATGATCGCCCCCCTATCCGTGGTCAATCAAACATGCGTGTGTAAGCATCATCACAGGGGCGATGCCCGCGCCTTGAGCGTCACGGCGACGCTCCCAGGCACCTCGCGCGCAGGGCCAGGGCGCGGGGTCACGCTGCTGTCGACATCATGGCGCGTGGGGTCCAGGGCCTCGCCCTCCTTGGCCGTGTTCCGCTCAATCCCATACCCTCTCAGCACCTGCGCCACACGCAGGCCAGCGCATATGGCGCCGATACCACCCGGCCTGTTCTCATTTTCTCGTGTCAAGCACCCAGAGCCTCACATGATGCGCGGTCACACAGGCGAGACACGCAGAACTGCAAGACAACAACGAGCGTCCATGTGCCACCTGTGCCAAGCACACTGACGCGCCGCAGCTTCACGCCTAGCGACTGGGCCATGCACAGCTGAATGGAGAACGTGACAAAGGGCGCAGCCTCCTTACTGCGCGCAACCCGCCAGTCCTTTGGGCCTACACGAGGCAGAGACCGCACATGAGGTCCCACAGCAACGCCCTCGCGCAGCTGGCAGGATAACCGTTCCTCGCAGAGTTACCAGGCAGCGCTGCCGCAGGGTCCCGCGCGCCTGTCACATCCTGTCACACCGGCGCTCCGTCAGGCCCACGCTGTCGTACACGCACTCCAGCCGCAATGGAGCCTCCCTCTTGGAGAGCGCGCGCCCGTCCGCGCTCTGGCCGCGCGACATGGTCTCGGGCACCATCTCATGGCAGCGCTGCAGGTCGTCCGCCGCCCCGAGCAGGTTCCTCCTGAGGTTCTGCGCAATGCACTGAACGCACCAGCTATGCGGTGTCAGCGTCGGCATGCGTCCTACTGCTTTTCATTCCACAAAATGCTCTCGCTGCACACACACGAGCACCAGCGACAGCTCTAAGGGCAACGGCAGCACGTTGGGTGCTTGCGGCTCGAGCGAGGGCCGCACCATTAGAATGCCCGATACGCCAAGCAGACGCTGCTCGTCAAGCCTGCGCGCAGCTTTCAGCGCAGCTAGTTCAACCGAGCGATCCTGCGTTGCGCTCACGTGCACAGCATGGCCGCCAAGCAGCTAACCGCTTTTGGGCAACGGCGGCCGCGGCGGCCCCGCCGTTGCAGAAACCAGTGTGCGCCATGACGGTGTCCGTCCCCTTGTCGACGGCTGCGCAGAGCAACTGCCCGTCAGCGGGTTGCAGAGGCCTTGAAGCAGGCTGCAAAGGTGTTGAAGCAGGGGCTGTTTGGGTGTGCTGTGCGCAGCATGTTGGCTGGGGCCTTTCACGCACCGACGCAGATGTCTGCGACCTCGCCGCAGTCTGCAAAGAACTTCTTCAGGGCTTCTGCTTCGGACGCACACCGCGGCAGGTTGCGCACCTGCACAACTCTGGTAAAGCTCTGCGGAGTGCGCTGCTGCTTCAGTGCTACACAGCGTGCCGGAGGCGCTCCGAGACATCCAGGACTGTCCTGGCCTGTACGTGGGCAGGAGGGCAAAGTCCACTGACACACAGCGATTCTGTGCTGCGCCTTCATAAACAGTGCAGAGAGTGCAGCAAAGTATGCAGCATAGCCCTCTTGTCTAACTTGTTAAGTGCAGGCTTGCTCATACTTGAAGTTTGATGGACGTACCTCTTCTGCATATGCAGCCTCGAGCCTTCCGTTGATGGGCGTCATTCTCTTCACACCTGCGGTTGCCTGCTGCTCTCCCACTGACAGCGCTCATAGCTCCTGTGGCGCTCTCCCTGTAGCGCCCCAGCGTTGAGAGCTGGGCACCGTGCACCCGCCTGCTCACCTAGCACACTATGTTGCTGATTATCAAGATGTGGGCGGTCTTGTTCATTTTTGTACTGCGCAGCTCCAGCGCCTATCTGCCGGCTAGGCTTGCAATTCAAAAGCTGTGGGTTATGACGCACGTGCAAGCCTTGGCAAGGGCTCCTCAGAGCACTTCGAGCACAATGCCACAGCTCAAGTGCTGGCGCACTGCACCAAAACCCGTGCTGTAGACGCTGTGGCTGAGGTACGACATCGCAGCGATGGGCGCCGCACTCTCCTCAGAGGCCGCACCACCGCCGGCCAGCGACGCGCAGAGCGTTGACGCGCCGGCGCCGGGCGCGCTGCCCAGCGCGCTGGTCATCTGCGGGCCCTCCGGCGTGGGCAAGGGCACGCTTATCAAGAAGCTGATGGCCGGATCAGACAGCTATGGCTTCTCCTGCTCGCACACGACGCGCGCCCCGCGCGAGGGCGAGGAGGTGAGCTGCGAGTCTGCTGAACTTCTGTCAATCCACGCATGTTTCAAAACTTGCATGCGCTTTCTGAAGAGCCAAGTCCTTGCAGGCGCTGTCAGCCTGCAGGGGCAGGAGCACTGTCTGCTGTTTTATTTGTGTGGCTTGGGTGCAGAATGGCAAGGAGTACTGGTTCACCACCCGGGAGAAGTTTGAGAAGGGCATCGAAGAGGGGAAGTTCCTGGAGTATGCGTACGTGCACTCCAACATCTACGGCACCTCCCTCAAGGTGCTGCCCCCCGCGGGCCCAGCCCCGGCTTGCTGTGGGGATGTATGGCCTTTTCGGCTTGTTACTGGGTGAGCCTGATGGTGAGGTATGCAGCAGTGAAGCAAGCTGCTTACAGCCCTGCTGGGTCCACTGCAGGGACTCCACGCGCTTGCTACAGCGGGGCACGCTGCTTATGTATGCAGGATTGCGCGCGGGCGAGCCCCGCCAGAGCGCCGGGCTGAGACCCTGATCTGACCACGCCGCCGCCCCCCCGCGCGCAGGCCGTGCAGGACGTGGCGGCGGCGGGGCGCTGCTGCATCCTGGACATTGACGTGCAGGGCGCGCGCCTGGTGCGCCGCAGCGGCCTCAAGGCGGTGTTCGTGTTCGTCGCGCCGCCCAGCAGCGAGGAGCTGGAGCGGCGCCTGCGCGGGCGCGGCACCGAGAGCGAGGCGCAGATTGCCGAGCGCCTCGCGGCGGCCAAGCAGGAGATCGCCAGGCGCGCCCGGCCCGCCACGGCTTGGCAGCGCCCTGTGAGCCGGACTGGCTACCGGGCGCGCCCTGGTACAGCCGCGGGACTGGGTGCGCGTATCCGCCAAGCTGGCTCATGTCTTGATCTGTCCTAACCGTGGACAAGCAGCCCACAGAGCATTTGGGGTGCCTCCAAAGTTACGGCAAGTGGCCGCAAGGCTGGACTGCGTTCGCAGCGAATGTGCAGCGCTGCTGCAGCGCCCCGCGAGGCCCATCCTAAGGACCAGGGTCTGTCTGCGCAGCATCAAGGAGCCCGGCCTGTACGACTACATCATCTTCAACGAAGAAGTTGAGGAGGCGTTCCGGCAGCTGGCATCCGTCGCGGAGCGCGCGCTGCGCGGCCAGGCGCGCATCGCACGCCGTGGTGGCGAGTTCTGGCTCTATCTTAGCCTGCCCGCTAGAGATTTCGGGCGTGGTGGCCGCAGAGCTACATGCGCTGTACGCATAAATGCCTGTACCACCTGGGACCAGGGGTAGGGCTACGATTATCAACACGCCTGTTGACCAGGCACTGGTGAACGGGGCCATGCACTGGCGAGTGGGACCAAGGACTGGCGAGAGCGATGCGCCTGTGCTGCAGATCGGCACCGGCGGTGGGCCGGGGTCGGGTCCCGTCACGCTGGTCGCGGACGAGGAGGCGCCCACAGGCGGCGGCGATGGCGGCGCAACCGCGGCGCCCGACGACGCCGCTGGCGCCGCCGACGGCGCTGGTGCGGCGGCGGCGGAGTCCCAACCGCTGCTGCGCGGCGCAGCTGGCGCGGCGGCGGCGGCGGCCGGGGTGGCGGCCGCGCCCGCGAGCGGCGCGGCCCCAGCTGCGGCTAAGGCAGCCGCGGCTTCGGGTGCCAGCGCGGAGAAGGCGCCCGCGCCGCTAACGGCCGCGGCACCTGCCGCAGCAGCTGAGCACCCCGCCGCGCCCGCAGCGCCGGGCCTGGAGCGGTGCGAGACACGCCGCCGCTGTGGCGGCCCAGACTGTGTGCCAAGGCCGCAGGCGTGCAGGGGCCGCCACTGTCCGATTCTCATACCATATGCGAGCTTTGCACGCACCTACACGTTGTGCTGCTTGCCAGCCTGCCTTCTTGCTGGCCCCGCGACGGTGCGGGGGGCGAGGCGCTCTAGGCTGGCTTATCCGTGGGTGTCAGCTGGGCGGCCTGCACCGCGCTGGCGGACGCGGGGCCGTGCAGAGCCTCTCGCGCACGAAAACGTATGCAACGCGTCGTCTGCGAATCGCACCGCTTGCCACAGCGCCGTCCCTTGGGCTGACCCTGTCCGCTGCGGGCGCGGCCAGCTGGCGCGGGCGCGTGGCGCTCGTGACCGGCGCGTCCGCGGGCATCGGCTGGGCGGTCTGCACGGCGCTGGCGGGCGCGGGCCTGCGCGTGGTCGCCGTCGCGCGGCGCCGCGAGCGCCTGGAGGCGCTGCAGCAGGCGGTGGTCGCCGACGGCGTGCCCATCACCGAGTTCCTGCCGGTCGTGTGCGACATCACCAAGGCGCGCCGCCCTGCCCCCCGCGTGTGTTAGGGTAGGTTAGGGTACCCTGGAACCCTCGCGGGCGTAGCCGCCCTGCCGGCAGAGCGCCCATGTGCGACATCACCGAGGCGCACGCCCTGCCCCCCCGCGCGCCCGGCCGCCCTGCCGGCATAGCTACAGGCTGCCAGAAGCTCTACCTGGCAAAAGAGCTGGCCACACATGGAGGGCAGCGCATGTGTGCTTGGACGCCGCCGTGCGATGCATGGCTTGCTGTGGCTCACTGTGTGCTCGCTCAGGGCGGCCGGCGGTGCGTGCAGCGCTCTGTGCGCCGCCAGGCGACCCGCGGCAAAAAGCGTCCGGCGTCGATGGCGCTCGTGGTTTGCACGCACAAGGCAGGCGCTGCCGCTCTCGCATGCAGGCCAATCCGTGGTTGGGGTCAGGGGAAGTGACCCGCAGTTAGGGTCAGGGAAGCCGACCCTGCGGCTCGCGCGGCGGCCAGGAGGCGGAGGTGGTGGCCCTGCCGCGCATCATCGCCAAGCGCTGGCCGGGCGCGGGCGTGGACGTGCTGGTCAACAACGCGGGCATGGCGCGCAACAATGCGGGCCTCTGGGACGGCGCCACGGCCAGCTGGGTCGAGATGGTGTCCACCAACGTGCTGGGCGTGTGCATGTGCACGCGCGAGGCGCTGCAGGCGCGCGCCCCGACCCTACCCTGCCTGACCTGGCGCCCGGGCTGCGTCGTGCTATTGCGAGGCGGCGGCCTGTCTGCATGGTGCGCGCAGCGAGTGATGCACAGAGGTGGCTGCATGTGGACGGTGGCCTGAGGTTTCCTGGCCAGTGTTTGCTGGCCAGCAGCGCGCGCGTCATCGGCACTCAGCAACCGGCGCGAGGGCCCCGCGTGTAGCCCTGTTATGCCTGTGCTCGCCCGTCGACGCGCAGGCAGGGTTCACGCGCGCACAGGCAGGGTTCGCGCGTGCACAAGCAGGGTTTGTTGACGCGCGGGCAGGGCGCGCGCGCGCGCAGGACATGAAGAAGCGCGGGCGCTACGGGCACGTCATCAACGTCAGCTCCATGAGCGGGCACCGCGTGCCGCCCGGCGCCGGCGCCTTCTATGCGGCTACCAAGCACGCGCTGCGCGCGCTGACCGAGGGCCTGCGGCAGGAGGCGCGCGCCGCGCGCGATGCACCCGTGCCCAGGGCTGGAGGGCGGGACGCAGAGTTCCCAGGGTAGTTGAGCGTGCGCTGGCGTTGACGCACGGCTGCCATAAACTGCAGCTGGATGACCCGGCGGAGCGCTGCACTGGCTCTGTGGACGGGCGCTGTGGGGCCGCCAGGCAGCCGGCGAGCGGCGGCCTGCTCGCTCGCCGCAGCGGCAGGCGTGTGCCCTGCCTCACCCTGAGCACACCCTACTCACCCGCGGCGTGCGCCTGCGCAGGCGCGCGCTCAGGGCGCCGACCTGCGCGTGACCGCCATCTCGCCCGGCATGGTGGAGACCGAGTTTGCAGCGGTGGCCGCGTTCGGCGACGCGCAGACCGCCGCGGCCAAGTACCGCGAGTTCCGCTGCCTGCAGGTGACCCGCGCGCCCGGCCGCGCGCCCGCCTGCCTATGCAAGGCCTTTCGCCCGTGAGCAGCAGGCGTGCAGCCTGCACTCGCCCTGCGACACGGCTCATGCGAGTGCGCCGCTGCAGTGGCTGTGACAGCGCTGAGTGAGTCGAGACGTGAACCGACCCGCGGCATATGCAGGCCGGCGCGCGGCTGAATGCAGCGCCACGCTACTGGGCAGCTCCAGATTCGCGCGGAACCATGGTGCATTCCGGCAGCGCGCTCGAGCCTGCCAGTGCAAGAAATTCTAAGACTAATTCTACTTTGCCGGTGCAAGAAACAGAGCGCCCGGGCGGCGCGCCAGGCGGAGGACGTGGCCGCAGCGGTCGTGTACGCGCTGTCCGCACCGCCGCACGTCGACGTCAACGACATCTTGATGCGCCCGGTGCAGCAGAAGTCGTGACGCGCTTCGCGTGACGCGCGCCGAGTCATGACGCGCGCGCCGCAAGCGCGGCGGTTGCCGCGGCCTGCTGCGCGCGCTGGCGCGAGCTCGGCCGCCACGCCCTCGACCGCCTCCGCAGCAGCCCTGCTGCGCGCCGCTGTCAGCCCATGTCCAGTATGTCGGTTTGAGGCGCCGCCGGTTGGCGTGAGCGCGCGGGGCTCGAGTGGCCATGGCTGCACCGCCTCATGCGCCGTCCCAAGGGGCAGTGCGGGCCGCATGGTGAGGGAGCAAGGCTGGTTTTTATCCAGATTGATGTGCAAGCATGGTGCAGCATGACAAGGCACACTGGAGGAGTCATGGCGCTTGCGCTTTCTTTTCACAGGTGCATCGCCCTGGCGTCATTGCGGGGACCCTGAGGGCGCTCCCGCGCCCGCATGCGCGTGCAGCCCAGGGGTGGGCCGCTGTTTATGTAGCGGCATGCCTGGAGCAGGTCTTACATGTGAGTGCGTGTTTGGTGCGCTGTTACGAGGGCGCCCAGCCTGGGACCGCCGATTGTGACAACGCGGCGAGTGCCGAAGCTGCATCGGCTGAAGTCAAGCGCGTGCGGACGGCATGTAGTCTTGCAAAGTATGTCCCACCTCTGTACCTGTGGCATTCACAGGAGCGTCGCCAGCTGAGTGCTATGCTGCATGGGCGGTGGGTGCTCACCTACCGATGGCGGACACGCCGTGCTGAACTTTCGAGACATGCGGGGCGGGCATTTATGGTAGCAGAATTGACAGAAATGTAAAGATGTAGCTTGTCTTCGACTTCGTAAGGCTTTCAAACTTCTACGGTAGGAGTTACACTCATGCCATGCCTGCATGATGCACCTGCGCAAGCCCTTGCATGATAAGACAAATGGCAGGCTTGAAGCTTGGCTGCTCTGCAATTCCACTCTGCACCATCAAATGGAAGCTGTGAACGGGATCTCAGCAACAGATGGCGGCGATTTGTCAATATTCTGTGGCCAGTTGCGTTGCACACCAAGTCTAGGAACGGCCATTGCATACACAAGCCTGCAGCTGTATGACATGCTTTGTAATTGTATTAGAATGTGCTGCTACACTCAATTCTACGCGCATCTCTGCCACTCCCGCAACACTGCCCTGCACTGGCCTGCTGCCACGCACAAACAACTCCACGGCAGTCAATGCAGGCACAAAAGGGTTCCAGGCAAGATACCACCCGGTCAGGGAGTGCAGCACTGCATGCGCACATGGCACAGCTTTGTCTATATCTACTGTTCACTCAGCAAAAAAAATACATAAGGATGCAGAATGAAGATGGCTGTAAAATCGGGCGGGCGTGCAGAAGCCTGCAGGAGTGCTGCCAGTTGCAGGCGTCGGCAATGCGCCTAGCGGCGCTGCAACAGGCACTGCATCCTGAGGCGGGGCTAGCTATGTCGTGCGCATCACTTCCTAGGATTACTCCACTACTTCCCACATTACTTCCCAGAGCTGTCTTGAGCGCCAAGGAGATGTGCCGAGGGGCCCGCAGTCGGGTCTATGAGATGCATCAAATCGAGCATGCAGTGCAGAAGTCGGTGCATCAGAGGGCGGTCGCGCGCGAGCCCGCAAGCATGCCGCCGCTTGCACACGCAGGCAATGCGCCGGGCGGCGTTGCAAGGGGCTGTGCAACCTGGGGCGGCGCTGGCCATGACGCCCGCAGTCACTTCCTACCCACCTTTTCCATCACTTCTCACTTACTTCCCAGGTCACTTCCCTGAGCAGTCAGAGGTCCATGCGAACATGCCAAAGGGCTTGGGAGACTCCATCCCCCATTCACAAAAGGTTCTGGCGGACGCCGATGGGCACCCGCCAAGCAGTTCAAAATGACCTACATGTCTCTCAGCTGTGATCTTGATGGCAGGCCTGTACCGTAACTGGCATCTGCCAGACAAGCTGTCCACAGCATCAAACCAGCAGTGCTCAAAATCCGTCTATGCTGGGCAACTAACGCCCCACGCTGAGCAGAGCATGTGCCCGCCCCGACATCAAGCAGCATCGCTATCGACTGAAGGAGGGACTGGCTAACCCGTGGCTGCCACCCAGACAGGCGCTTGGCCACTCTCACAGTCCCCAAAACCCTGCCGGTGCCCCAAAAGGCCACGGCCTTGCATCGGTGGGACGCCCGGGCAAAGCGCAGTCGCACCCAGTGCTCCACCTGCGCTCTTCTCATCCAGAGCCCCTACTTGTGGTGGTCGTCGTCGATCGCCTGGCGGACGGCGGCGTCGAACGTGTCCGCGTCCTCCGCCGTCAGCTTGCCGCCCAGGCCAAAGTGGTTGGCGATGGAGTTGGCGATGTCGCCCAGGTACGGGTGGCCGGGCAGCAGCGGCTTCATCGTGGCCGCCTGCCGCACGCGCCGCGGCCGTGACGTGAGCGTGTGGGCGCGCGCGCGTGCGCGCGCGCGACGCTGGCGGTCTTGCATGCGGCGGCGGCGCAGACAGGCGCCCGGCCATGGGCAGGATAGGGTACACTACATGTTCCAGGGTATACTACATCATCCAAGAGCATCTGTGCTTTATGAGCCCACCTGAGCCATTCCTTGGCTCCTGCGGCGCTCAAGCAGGAAGTTTGCCTGCACAGTGAGGGTGCAAAGTCCTCGTGGGCAAACGCTGGGGCCCATGCGTCAAGCGGCGCACCGGCGTGGTGGTGGGCGTGCTCGTGGGCGTGGCCGACGCAGTGGTGCTGGGCGACGGGGACGCCGTGGTGCTGGGCGACGGCGACACCGTGGCGGTGGGCGTGGGCGAGCCCGAGGGCGCGCGGGTGACTGCGGTCGTGGCCGAGGGCGTGGCCGAGGGCGTGGCCGAGGGCGCGGCCGTGGTAGTGGCCGAGGGCGTGGTGGTGGGCGAGGGCGCGGCCGTGGTGGTGGCAGACGGCGTGGATGTGGGCCCGGCCGTGGTGGTGGCCCGGGGCGTGGTGGTGGGCGCGGCGGTGGTGGTGCCGGTCGGGGTGCTCGACGGGCTGGGGCTCGGGGACGTCTCCGGGGACGGGCCCGGGCCCAGGTTGGCGGTCGTGGGCGTGGGCGCCGGCGAGCCGTTCGGGGTCGTGGTGGGCGCCGGCGAGGTGGTGGCCGACGGCGGGTTGCAGATGCCTGCATGCCCACATGCGCTGCGTTACAGCAAATCCGCACGAGTGCTTCTGCCACACATAGCTTGGTAGTTCCTCTCGCACTGTAGCGTGCTCAAGGAGTTTGGTCGCCAGACATGTGCAAAAGAGATGTCAGACGGAGGCGGAACGAGAGTTCAAGCGAGTCAATGCAGCAGGCAGGCTGCTAACCCATGTTGGTGTATAGATTCAGCTCTACTCAGCGGCCACTGTTTGTGTATATCATGCACATGCAAAATGGCAGTACACAGAGCTGCTGCGCGCCTTTGCTCAGAGCAGGCGCAACAAGCTAAACCTTTAGAAAGCTGACGGACCGCCATGCATGCAGAGCGGTGCCGATTGTCCTTAAAAAAACGCTCTGCAGGCGGCGCGCACCCGTGCGGGGCGTCAGGCTGGGCGCGGAGGCCACGAAGGCGAGGTTCGCGCCGCCCTGGGCCTTGTTGGGGCATGTGGTGGCGTTCGGGCGCACGATGTACACCTGGTCGGCCGTCGTCGAGATCGCGTCCTGGTTGCGGTTCCACGACCTGCAGGGTTCACGGGCCAGCTTCAGTATGGTGCATGCACAAGACCTGACGCGCTTCCCAGGGATTGCTGCGAGAAGAGTTTGCCTCTCTCGGCACCTGTGAATGGTCAAGTTAACAGCGCAGGCGAGCGGTAGAGAATGCACAAATGCGGGGATGGACAACATCTCCAGGCCGTGCAGTGCCATGCAGGCGGACTGACTTTTATGTAGCACAGGACGGGCGAACATCCAGGACCAGCACTGCCTATGCAAGCACTTGGTTGCAGGCCGCAACAGGCAGTTTGCCGGCGCTGGGCGCGCGCCAGAGGGCGGTCGTGGCGTTGATGACGTCGAGCGTGCCGTGGCCGAAGCTGGACTCGCGGTACACCGACCATGGGGGCTGCTCCTGCCAGCAGTAGCCGCACGGCAGCGTCGTGCCGATGTTGGCGCCATTAGGGCCGGTCGAGTTGCCATCGCCCTGGAAGGTCAGCGTGACGTTGAAGTACGGCCAGTAGCTGCGCGCGGTGTCGCAGCGTCAGGATAGTGTAGGTCAAGGGCTAGGGTTGAGAATAGGGGCAGAGCAGCTGCGCCTCAGCCACTTCTGGACAAGGCCAATGTGCGTGCAGCCACAGCAGCGACCGATGGGGCTGAGACCTGATGTTCTCAGGGCAGGTGGCCTGTTGATGCCGCGTCAGGCTGTCATGTGGCTGCTTGTTGTATGTCACATGCGTGCGCGGTGTTAGCAGGGCAACCATGCAGCAGTTCAGCCTTGCGGCCTGTGTGCGTAAACGGTGCATGTCAGAGCAATCACCGGGGCGCACTCGACGGACGGGTTCAGCGACTTCATGTAGCTGGGGCGGTAGGTGGGGCCGCGGTAGGGGCAGCCGCCGGTATTGAGCGCCGGGTTGTTCGGGTACACGATCGAGGAGTCCTCGTACACTGCGCGCGACCGGGGTCAGCTCAGGCACACGCTGCATGCAGATCTTGTAAGAAGAGCAGGTGGAGTGTGACACACACAGCGAGCACGGTCGCAGTTGCAACGGCGGATACAGTCTGCCAGTGAGATCATGGCGGGCGGGACCGCAGGTGCATGCAGTGACGCTGACATAGCATCACACAGCACGGCTGTGCGCAGCCACCAGCAAGCTCAGCAACAAGCACAGCGGGGCGCCCAGGCCACGCTGCCCTGTCTGAGGCAGAGCTGCCACACGCGCGTGCACCAGGCGAGCAGGGGCCCTGCCCCGGAGGTCAGCACTGGGGCTGGGAGCGCACGGTGGTCGAACGTGTTGGTGTAGTAGTTCAGGCCGGAGGGGCCCTCGTTGTTGCCCGCGTCGCCGACCTGCAGGAGAGTGCAGGCCGGTTAAGGGCAGCCCTGGAGATGCATAGTGAGAAGATGGGGAAGGGCAAAGCAGGTCCGAGGAGGAGGACGTGCTGGTTAGGTGGCGTCCGCAGAGCACTTTGGGCGCAGGCGCGCTGCGGGTTACCGCATGGGAGCTCCAGGGGTGCCAGGGGATTGTCACCATGTTTTATACTGGGGCTGTCCCAGGGATCGCTGTGCGCACCACGATGTGCACCATGCCGCACTGGTTGGGCACGTAGTTGTACACCTGCGGGCCGGCAGCGCATGAGCGTCAGAGCAAACGCGTTGCTGCAGCTAGGTCAGCGTTGACCAGGCAGCTGCCAGACAGACGGCTGCTGAAAGCTGCCACTCACAGCGGCCCACAGACACCGGGAGGACCCACGGTTGGGGCAGACGGCGCACCGGGTTGGAGCGCTCGTAGCTGTGCACGTGGCCTGCAGGGAGGTGCAGCATGTGATCAGGCCATGTACTCGTGAGACAGAAACCAAGCATGGGAACGCTGTGGCAGGCCTATTGCCGGGGCGCCAGGCTGGCTGACAGCCGCCTCACAGCACATGCAGAAAGTGAAGATATGCAGCTATGGACACCATAGGACAAATTCCCGACCTACATGACCGGGTAAGCCTGAGGCGGGCGCACAGGTGGCAGAGACACCCAGCCTGCTCTGTCATGGCGTGATGCACAAACAGCGTCAGAGTAAGCCGCGCGCGCACCGTTGAACATGATGTCCACGCCGAACTGGTACATGAGGGGCTCCATCTCGACACGCATCTGCTCAAACTCCTTGAACGACGTGTCGGTGGTCACCCACGGGTTGTGCACGCCGGCCACCACCTGGCACACGGCGCGCTCACGTTTTGAGCTGAACCCCAGGTGACGGGCAGATTAGGGTCACCCACAGGGTCTGTTTTGCCACCGCCTGGCCACCCCGGCACACTTGAAAGTACAAAGGCACACTTGACGAGGCACTTCTGGAGGCAGCTGCATCAGTTGGTGTCGCCCCTGCGCCTTGCCACGAACAGAGGACAGCACTTGGGCAGGTCACTAGGTAGCTTTCCCTACAGCCACCGCAGGCAGGCTGGTGACGGGTGGCGTGAGCAGGTCACTGTACAGCTTTCCAAACTGCCACCGCAGCAGGCTGGTGACGGGTGGCGCACCCAGGGCGTGGCGGTGCGGTTGAGGGCCCGCAGGTCGTTCAGCAGCCAGGTGTACTGCTCGCTGCCGACGGTGTAGTCCGTGTATGGCGACAGCATGATGTTGTGCACGGCCCTGCAGTGCGGGCGCGGAGCAGTCTGTCAGCATTCCTGTTCTGTGTGCTCAGCCGCAGGTAAGCAACTGGGCGCCTAGCACACGCACCTGCTTCACCATACAGTGCAGCATATAATTGCCACAGATTGTAGCCTATCCATACGGTGCATGCAGGGTCACCCTAAAGTTGCTGCATGCATTACCATAACGCCAGTAATTACAGCCCTCCTGCATGGATGGTGACGCACTACTCATACAAGTTCGCTTACATGCGGAGCAAGTTGAGTGCAACTCGCTGGCTGCCGCGCACCCAAAGTTGAACGAGTAGTACTGGAAGTTCGGGGAGCCGCTGGACGCGGCAGGGTTCTGCGCGCAGACAGGCCTGCTCAGCTCCGCACAGACGCGCCGGCCTGGGCCCTCCAATAACCGCTCCATGGAGCAGATGGACCTTCTATGGTGTATCCCCTTGGCTGGCTGGCACGGCTCGGCCAGCATGGGCAGGGCGCAGCAGCTGCGCCACAGCGCAGCGCCAGCGCGCGCCAGGCAGGGCGCATGCGGTGTCCAGGCATGCGGCGATAGCAGCAGCCTTTGAGAGGGACCACTGCTGCCACGGCAACCAGTCCAAGCATGCCTGAGGCAAGCGACTATCACAGAGTCCTCGGTCCTGGACCGGGCAGCCAACGCCGTGCATGCACGGCAGCACGTCTAAGCAGGGACAACCGATTGCTAGTGCTAGAGAGCGCGGGCTACGACGCGGGTGTGTGCACGGGCCGTGGCGCAAGTGCTGCAGGAACAGCTGGTGCTGATCGAGCTCACCTTGAGGCGGGCCTGGTAGGCCGCAAAAATGGTGTACTCGTTGTCAGCCTGCTGCTCGATCTCGTGGTTGCTGCGCGCGCACAGCCACCCAGGAATTACGTGAAGGCAGACCGTGAAGAGTGGTACTCTGGTTGCATGCAGGCGTCTGAAGGCGCTGAAGCCACGCGACACTCTGCACACCATGCACGACATGCACGCCCAATTCCCGCCCTTCAGAGGGTATCCCACTGGACGCAGATCAATACGCCAGAGGCGACGCCTTAAGCGTGAGCCCCCTGCAGAGGCCCTGAACGTGCCAGTCTTCAGGGGCGGGCCCGAGGTAGCCTGCGCTTAAGTATGCGCTGATCACATGCGGTGTGCATATGCAACAAAGTACACAACCGCCCCGCAGTGCACCGTCAGCACCCTGGCAGGAGGCAAAGGATGGTAAGGAGAGCTTGCATGCACGCTGAGCTTGCACCGCGAGAACTCACCCCGGGGAGGCCGCCATGGGGAAGGAGGTGAGGCCGTTGCGGGACAGGAAGCGCAGCCATGCGTCCTGCGGCCCAAAGCGCCACCTCAGCGCTACATAGCTGATTGCTGCACTTGCGGAAAGACGCATGCACGCGCTGTGGGAGCCACTGTGGTAGGCTCGGATGTGAAGCTTGCTGATGCGCAGCGGGACATGTCATGGCAAGTGGGGCGCACCCAGACCGGCTGGTAGGTGGCAGAGTTCAGGCCCTCGCCGGCGGTGAAGACGTAGTACGTGTTGGGGCCCGTGCCATTCGCGGGGATGGTAGGGTACGTGCTGTCCGGGTTGACCGTGTCTGCAGCCACATCCTCGCTTAGCGCTCCGAGACGGCTAACCCAGAGACGGCTCATGACCCCCTTCTTGTTTGCTGTTTACATGTCATGCAGTGAGACACTTGGGTGCGATCATGAAAAAGCTTACAGTGGAGCGCCATAGAAATGAAGCTACCTCACGATGTGAGGTATCGGCAGTAGCCGAGGAAAAGGGGCCATGCGCGCGCACCGGCGTAGCACATATCACCAACGTTCAGCAGGTACGTCGGGCTCGTGCTCGAGTTGGCGTCCGCCTGCACAGCACAGCCCCCAGGCAGGTCAGCATACATGGGTGGCCGAGCAGCTGGAGCTCGCGTGTCGATTGTAAACCCACTCCGCATATGTAGCGCAGTGACAACCACGCCTGACAGCACAACATTTGCGCACAGTGGATGTCTTCATGCTGCATTTGCATGTAATCATATGCAGGGAACGTCAAACACATGCATCTCGGTAGTGGCATGGGAACATGACTAGGCACCGCACAGAAATGTGCCCAGTGATGTTGGGGACATTATAAGCCAGTCATCAGATGCAAATGGCACCCAAGCGCAGCTGGCATGCATCCTGGCCGTCTCGCCTGTCACCTGTGGTCATTTGTGGTGGTCCGCCAGAGGGGTCGCATGCCCGCGCAGCGCAAGCAGGCTGGCAGGTGCGGCACCAGTCTGCACGGGAACACCCATGCGGGGGCGCACGTAGACGTGCTGCATTGTGGTCGACGAGTTGTAGGACATGCCCAGGTCGGCAATGACCAGCACGCGCTGCGGGAAGGTAGCCGGGGCTGCGGCTCGGGCGCAAGGATCAGGCGTCATGCGCTCCGGCATGTGTGCATGGGCCACGCTGTGTCATGCGTAGGGTAGTTACTCATGCAAGCCTGAGTGATCAGCCAAACACCGAATAACATTGCAGCGTTTCTGCACTCAAGCAGCCTCTTCATGCGCCGGATTAATGGTCTTCATGACACCGTGGGCACAGGCGGGGGCGCACGAGGAGGGCTCGTGAAGTTGTACACCGGGCCGGTGCAGACACCGTTGGCGTCCGAGACCTGGTAGTAGTACCGCGTCGAGTACGTCACCTGGATGACCGCATTGGAGAGCACGGGCGAGGTGTAGTTCAGCGGCGGCGGGTTGGTGCCCTTGCGGAAGTTGGCGTACGTGGTGTTGTAGATCTGGTTGTAGATCTGCGCGCGGTTGCGGCGCGCCAGTCAACAGCCGCCCGCCGCACGGGCGTGTTTGTGCGTACGCGCCGCACGCGCGCGGCAATGAGTGGTTGCCGGTCAGGCTGCACGTGCAACATGATGGGCTGGCCCTACGCAAAGGTATGCTCTGTCGCAGCAGCTGAGGCCGAACTGACGGCCGGGCTGAGAGCACGCTGTGACCAGGGGGTTGGCAGTGCACATGCGCACGCCCAGGGCACCCGCACAGGGTTCTAGCCGCACCTCCCGCTGGGCCACGACCACGTTCGTCATCGCCGCCGCGCTGAGGCCGTAGCAGACCTGGGTCTTGACCGTCTGAGGGTTCAGGACGGGGAAGTCGATGCCCGGGGTGCCGGTGGAGGTCTGCGGCCGCGACGGAGCCGACGGTCAGGGCATGTCATTTTGCAGCCAGTCCTGAAGGCCCTGCACAGCCTGTCTGGCAGGGACACGCGCATGGCAGCGCGCGCGCAGGCCTGCTGGCAGCCAGCAGCAGCGGCCAAGGGCACCGAGGGTGTGGTGTGGGGCAGTGCGAGGCTCACCGTGTTGTACCCGGTCATCCACATGACGTAGTAGGCGGTGGGGCCCGCAATGCCCAGGTGCACCTGCGGCATCACCAAGACGCACCATGTTGCTTGGAATCAGCCTAAGGGACAACTCTTAAGCCTCCCGCAACTCAGCTGCAAGTTGGGCGGTCAACAAGAGTCTGGGATGCGAGGCTGAGGCAACCCACTCTGCCTGGCCAGTGCAACCACGCGCTCCTGTTTAATCACGGCGCCAGCTGGCTGCGGGGCGGAGGCAGGAGACGCCGGGCCATATGAGGACGGATCCTGGAGGGTGGCGGAGGGCAGCGTGCGCAGATGATGGCGCTTCGCTATCGCACAGTGTTCAGCGTAGCTCCATGCACAACAATGCTGCGCACCGCCTGCGGCTCGATCGGCGAGTAGCTGTTGGCCACGTTGGGATCCTGGCCAGACAGCGGGCCCTCGAAGGTCATGAACCTGGGCAACGCAGGTCAAGTCTGTCACCAAACATGCGGCCTAGCTGCCAAAGAAGCCGTCGAGATTGTGAGCACAGGCTTACAGGGCAAAGACTGTTTATGGCATCGAGCGGCGTACCTCAAGCATCAGAGCGGGGGCAGCACGACCCAGTCATAACTAGTGCCTGCTTTCAGCCACCCGCCTGAACGGGAGCTCGTTTGTATTGACGGATTAAGCAGCCACCACAGTATCACGACAACTATGATGATGAGTATCATCATGAGGACCAACACTGGTCTGCAGGGCCTGCGGTGCGTGCTGCCCTGCCGTGCCAGCGCAGCAGTACTGTGGCCGGTCACAGCCCTACACCGCAAGTGCAGGCGCGCCCCACACTGGGCACGCACGTGGTGTTGGGCCGCAGGTTGGTGTCATAGGGCACGGTGGTCAGGCCGTTGGTGGACGACGTCTGCGCGCACGCAGTTTTGCACGAAGTCAGAGTCGGGTCCAGAAAACTAGCAACACCCGCGCCCTGCTTGTAGCATGCTTGCACACAGGGCGCAGCGCAGGGCGCGCACTGTTTGCCGCTGCGCCGCGTCCTTCCCAAGGTCACATATGCAGGCAGGCCCGGACTCTGCGGACTGCAAAGTGCAAATTCTCCCAGCATATGCGGCGCAAAACGGCCAATGCACCAAGCAAGGCTACAGCAGCATGCAGCCCAGCGGTTCCTCGTCACAGCTGAAGCGGCCACCCGGTGGCCGGGGCTCGCACGTTCATAGCGATCTGCGTGTCCAGGAACGGCTTGGACGCCTGGGGGACCTGGCCGCTCACGCATACCGCGAGAGCGAGCACAGCGGCCACGAGGGCCAGGTTGTGCCGCATGTTGACGCTTTCTCCTGCACAGCCGGAGCGGAGGCGCCACATCAGCACGTATACCGTGTGCAAGACGCAGTGCCAACCTTTAACGCTGAGAGGCCCCCGTTACTTTACTTGGACAGGTGCTTGCCCGGCATACGCAGTCGGACAGATCAAGCAAAGTTGGTCCAAGCCGAAGCAATGCCGCTGATGCACGCACCTCAACTCTCCTCCCTGAGGCTGGTACCTTGAACCTCCCTGAAAGCAGTTCTCCTCGGCCTGCCTACTTGTGCGTGTTCAACTGAGTATTCCTATCCTTGGGGCCCTTCAACACTGCATATTTCACCCTGCTTTTTATATTCAAGAACCTTTTACAAGGTTCTTTCATTTAGAAAGCAGGGTATGGTCTTCAGCCAGAGTGTGTCTGTTGACACACAGACAGGTCTCCGTCACCTGTGCCATGCCTGTGGGGTCAGAAGCATGCGTCCTTGCATGTGCGCCTGTATGTTGCACAGACTGTGTGTCATCAGACGCGGTGTGTGCGTGCGATATATACGCAGAGTGTGGCGTCGCACACACCGCGGAACGCTTAACAATTCAGAACCTGCAAAGGAGCGCGCAGATGCATGTCGCAGGTCGCAGTAGCTTTATGGCTGCATGCTGAGCGCGTTGAGCCTGCACCTGAGACACCTCACCACTGCGCAGGGCCATTATCATGGCAATACATGGCACTTGTATCATGACTTACAAGTACGTGCTGCTGCTTGAGGCGAAACCTGTGTCTGTTCAATGTCTTCAAAGTATTATTGTGCAGCTCTCAGTAGTACGTGCATGCTCACTGCTGCCATTCCTCCTGCTCACTACGCCGTGACCCTTCATGCAGCCCGTCCACACACATGCAACCATGCTGCAGCCGCATGTGCGCCTCCAGGGTTCCAGGCACACCATGACCCGGGCACAGTGATCGCAGCACTGCGTGTGCGCATTGCTGAAACTGGCAGTGCGCACAGTCCAGCCTATGACTATAGGACACAGCACTTGCAAAGCAAACATGCGGTTAAGGTTTGTGCGAGTCCGTTAATGGTCAGCACAGCCCGCAGCTGTGCTGCCGCTTGCATGCGCAGGCAATATGCCTGGCGGCGTTGCAAGAGGCAGGGCAGCCTAGGGCAGCGCTCGCTATGCCTGCTACTATGCTCGGGGTGTCAGGGGGGCCATGGACATATGCGGAGGGGGCCAAGTGAGTCAACTAGAATCAATCACCAAGGGGCTGGCGGGCATCAATGGGCGCCCGCCCAGGGTATCAAAGAAGCAGTGCATCTTTCACCTGTGGCCTTATGTATGGTCCCACAGGCGACCCGCAACTGCTCTAAGAGCTCTCCACAGCAGGCAAACTGCCAGTCTCAAAATCTCACAATGCTGCGCGACTGCCATCCCAGAATGGGCCGGCCATGTAGGGCCCGTGCTTGAAACTATCATTGCTAGTTACAGGAGGAGGGAAAGAGAAGAAGAGCCCAACCCGGAGCATCTAGCGGACTGATCTGCATCACTGCATCACAAGCCGGCCGAGGGAGGTCATATGGGCCCCGCTGTGTAGCACCTGGCTGGGCGCCCACCACGCCGATGGTGCCCAGAGTCCAAGGGGTGCTCCAACGGTGCCCGCCTCCCCTCCCAGCGCCGCGGGCAGACCCCCGCGCGCCCGCTATCCATGCCCAGGGCCTCACTTGTGGTGCCCGTCGTCGATCGCCTGGCGGACGGCCGCGTCGTACGCGTCGGTGTCCTCCGCCGTCAGCTTGCCGCCCAGGCCGAAGTGGTTGGCGATGGAGTTGGCGATGTCGCCCAGGTACGGGTGGCCGGGCAGCAGCGGCTTCATCGTCGCCACCTGCCGTATGGCACCGACATGATGGTAGGCCGAGGGTGTGAGCGCGCGCGCGCAGCGCGAACGGGCATGTGGTGCATGTGATGCAAGCATCGATGAGCAGCCTGACACGACCATAAGCGGCCAGCACAATGCCACGCATGCACCTCTGCATGTCAGGACGGTTTTCCAGACGCACTGCGTCATCTAAGGGCGCACCGGGGTGGTCGTGGCCATGGTGGTGGGCGCAGGCGTGGTGCTGGGCGACGCCGTGCTGGTGGGCGACGGCGAAGCAGTCGTGCTGGGCGACGGCGACACCGTGGCGGTGGGCGTGGGCGAGCCCGAGGGCGGCCGAGTGATCGCGGTCGTGGCCGAGGGCGTGGCCGAGGGCGTGGACGTGGGCGCGGCCGTGGTGGTGGCGGAGGGCGTGGTGGTGGGCGAGGGCGCGGCCGAAGTAGTGGCCGAGGGCGTGGACGTGGGCCCGGCCGTGGTGGTGGCCCGGGGGGTGGTGGTCGGCGCGGCGGTGGTGGTGCCCGAGGGCGCGGCGGTGGTCGTGACGCTCGGGGTGGCTGACGGGTTGGGGCTCGGGGACGTCTCCGGGGACGGGCCCGGGCCCAGGTTGGCGGTCGTGGGCGTGGGCGCCGGCGAGCCGTTCGGGGTCGTGGTGGGCGCCGGCGAGGTGGTCGCCGACGGCGGGTTGCAGATGCCTGCGCGCGGTGCACTTGGCGCGTCACGGATCTAGGCTTGGGCTGGGGTGGGTGGTATGGGACCATCCATCCATTCATGCGGGAGAGCTTGCTTCTGCTAATTTGACTCTATCCCTCTTGGGGAGTAGGCGCTGGCCCAGACAATAAGAGCATGGTTGGAATGACATGTCACGCCGACCGGGGAAGCGTCAGCATGTATGCAAAAAATGCAAAACATGCGCCAGCTTCGAGCTTTGCAGAGGCTCGTTCACTTGTGACTTTGCGCGTGCGTGCACGCAGCGCAGGGAGCTGCAGCTCTCCTGTACAACAAGAGATGCACGGAAAGCTAGGGAAGCTGACGGGCAAGCATGCGGGGCAGTGCTTGGACACCGCTGCCGCAAGGTCGCTGCCCATGCCGCAGCCCGCACCCGTGCGCGGCGTCAGGCTGGGCGCGGCGGCCACGAAGGTTGCGTTGGCGCCGCCCTGGGCCTTGTTGGGGCACAGGGTGGTGTTGCGCACGATGTACACCTGGTCGCTCGGCGTCGCGATCGCGTCCTGGTTGCGGTTCCACGTCCTGCGGGGCCATGCCCGGGTGACCACACTGCTGAGGCGAGGGGTACGCGTGCAGGGCCACAGCACTTGGTTGGTCAATATGAATCGCCTCTTTGAGCATCTTCCGGCGTGGCCAAGCAATAGGCAGCTTCTGGCTCAGGCCATGCACGAACGACAAGCAGGCTGTGCACGCCCACACAGAAGCACAGTGGGGCTGAGCTAAAGAGCGCCTGGCGGTTGTGACACAACCTTACGTGCGTGGCCGGAGAGTGCACCAAGTGCTAAAGTACCCAGCAACATCATGCGGCGCGCGGCACCAGACAACGCAGCAGGTTCGCCACGCGCCAGAGAGCGGTCGTGGCGTTGACGATGTCGAGCGTGCCGTGGCCGAAGCTGGACTCGCGGTACACCGACCAGGGCGGCTGCTCCTGCCAGCAGTAGCCGCACGGCAGCGTCGTGCCGATGTTGGCGCCGTTGGGGCCGGTCGAGTTGCCGTCGCCCTGGAACGTCAGCGTGACGTTGTAGTACGGGAAGTAGCTGCGCGCCGCGCGCGTTGCGTGTCACATCAGGTCTGAGACCCGTGCCAGCCCATGTGGAGAGGTTGCAGTCGCCGCCCCACCTTTCAGGTCGCATATACATGTGTAGGCAGCTAAGCAAGGATCTCAAAACTTGGTAAGCAGCAGGTTGCGTGGCCACAACAGGTTGCGCGCTTGCGCATTGCATGTCATACAGCCCGCTTTGACTTGGCCGCATAGCACTCTGCTTAGGCTTTGTATAAACAGCGCTCTGCATGTTAGAGAAGGGCAGGCTATCAGCTAAGAACAGCACCATGTGATAGGCAGTCATGTCTCTACTGCGCAGCTCCTCAGTGATCGGGCGGGTAGAGGTGGTTGCTTCTATGCCACCACCAAGCAGTCTGGCGTGGACACCTCGTGCAGAGGCTGTGTGCCAGGCTCGGGCAGGCGCGCACTCGACGGACGGGTTGAGCGACTTCATGTAGCTGGGGCGGTAGGTGGCGCTGCGGTAGGGGCAGCCGCCGGTGTTGAGCGCCGGGTTGCTCGGGTACTGGATTGAGGAGTCCTCGTACACTGTGCGCGCCCGGGGTCAGCCGGGTCAGGCGCGCGCCGCTTGCAGGGGTTTTTTGCAGAAGGCTACCTGCCGGGCGCTGTGCGAGCAAGCGACAAGCCCGACAGTGGTCGGCGGCTGCAGACGCGGCCTGCAGCCAGGTTCAAATCATGCAACGGTTGCGCAACAGTCAGTGCGTGCAGCACTAAGGACAAAGCGCCACACAGCGGTCGCAGCCAGCAGCCACCGCCACCCCCCAGGTTCAGTTGGCAGAGCTCGCGGCGCTCATGCGGATTTGCACATAGTCAGCAAACGTGCACCGATCATCCTTGCAAGCAGTGTGCAACATGCAGTCAGCAGGGAGTTGCTCCACTCAATGGCAGTATGGTGCTGGGGCGCACGGTGGTCAAACGTGTTCGTGTAGTAGTTCAGGCCAGACAGACCCTCGGAGTTGCCGGCATCGCCAACCTGCGGGAGCCGCAAGAGCACTTGGCACAGGTTGGTGTGGTTTGCATACAGAAAAGCGCATGTCTGCTGCGCACGCAGCTGCAAGGACGGCGGCGCGACGCCAGCATGACTGCATCTGCACACAGACTGTCCAGGGAGCGCTGTGCGCACCACGATGTGCACCATGCCGCACGGGTTGGGCACGTAGTTGTACACCTGCGCGGCAGCGGCTTCAGCAAAGGTTTCAGTTAGGTTGGGTATTCAGGCAGCACTTGCCAAGCAGCAGTCGTGCTCGAGGTCCCAAGTGTTGGATGCTCCAGCCGCCATGGTATCCAGAGGGAAGATGCACGCAGGCTACAGCCAACCATGGCAAGAGCGTGTGAGTCTGGGAAAACGGTGGCCAGGCAGGTGGCGTACCGGGTTGGAGCGCTCATAGCTGTGCACGTGGCCTGCAACATGCAGCACCACAATCAGTCGACAGCTGATTAGGCTGCGGCCCTGCAGCGACTCCATACAGTGTTTTCACCGAGCTTGTACGACTGTGGCGCGCGAACAGCAGCACACTGGCCATTTCGCGGCTGCACTCCAAAGTGCCCGCACCTTGCATGCGTGACAGCAGGGCCATGATCAGCATCCATTCAAGGGGCTCTTGGGACGCGGGTAACGGGAGGAACTCCCAGCCTGCACATCGGTGCGTGCCCTAAGTGCTCTACCAAAGGAGCCGCCCGCGCACCGTTGTACATGATGTCCACGCCGAACTGGTACATGATGGGCTCCATGGAGACACGCATCTGCTCAAACTCCTTGAACGACGTGTCGGTGGTCACCCACGGGTTGTGCACGCCCGCCACCACCTGGCCCGCGGCGCGCTCACATGGTGGAGCTGGACCGTGGTCTTAGGGTAGGGTAGGGCAGGGTAGCCCGCAGCACGCCTGCAGGGTGAGCTAGACCCATCGTGCAGGCAGGCTGGGGCATGCATGGGCTGCGTGAGCGCACGCCGTGCTGAAGCAGGACGCATGGCAGGCTTCCCGCTGGCGCTAGGGTGGCCGGGGCTCGCGCGGCGCACCCAGGGCGTGGTGGTACGGTTGATGCCCTGCAGGTCGTTCACCAGCCAGGTGTACTGCTCGCTGCCAACGGTGTAGTCGATGTACGGCGACAGCATGATGTTGTGCACGTTTCTGCGGTACAAGCTGCCATTCAGCCCGTATCCAGCACCGAGCTGGATGCGCGCAAGTGTAGTAGTACCAACATGCACTCTGACGTCAGCCGGCCCACAGACTTGGCTTCTTTCTCTAGGTGTTGGGTGCATGTTGCTAGTGGCATACAGTGAAATAAGGATAGCGAAGGAAGGTGCATCGCATGCGCACGTCCACGCATGCACATGCACTGGGGCCCTTTGGTGTGAGGCATGCACTGCAAGAAGTGGTCCGGGAGCAGCTGCACACCCAAAGTTGAACGAATAGTAGTGGAAGGTCCGAGAGCCGCTGGACTCGCTGGGCACCTGCGCCCCACCGCCCAGCTCAGCCCCAGCATCGGCCTGGCAGCGCCGAACACTGCACCTACACCCTACCTGGGCTCCTCACACTGGAGCAGGCGTGCCATGCATGCGGAAATGCACAGCGGGGCCGCCTCGCCCGCCCGCGCCAGGCCGGCGCACGCCGGGGTTGCGGCAGCCCAGCGCCAGCGCGGGCCAAGACAGGCTGACTGCACATGCTCCTGCATGATGCAGTGGCAGCGGCCAGTCCGTGCGATCACCGCACTCGAAAGAGGCCGCAAAGTGCCCAACCATATGCTTTGGCTGCAATTTATTGAGGCAATCCATGGCAGCAACCTCAGAGCATTTGCTGTAGAAGAGCAATGCCTCCCTGGCTACGGTAGGGCAGTGCGCGCGAAAGTCGCTGTCGCAAATGCTGCTAGGACAGCGGTGGTGCTGAACGGGCATGCCTTGAGGCGGGACTGGTAGGACTGGAAGATGGAGAACTGCCCGTCCGCCTGCTGCTCAATCTCGTGGTTGCTGCGCGGGCACAGCACGGCAACCTCACATACCTCCAGGATAAAGGAGACGCTAGCGCCAGGGCTCTCCTGACAGTTCACATTACCGGGAGCACAGCATGGAGGCTGGCCGTCTCCCGGGTCTATAGAGAGACTGCGATGCGGCATGCATTCCAGCACACCCGCGAGCAACCTTGACAGGCATCAATGTCTTGCTTAGCACAGGAGGGCCAGCATGGCTGGCGTGCACGTCGGGGTCTTGCGCGGGCTCACCCCGGGGACGTCGCCATGGGGAAGTAGGGCAGTCCGACGCGGGACAGGAAGCGCAGCCACGCGTCCTGCACACCCGGCGATTGCCACCTTGACACTCTGCAGGACCGTGGCAGCACTTGCTGACACTTGGGCACCTGCCTTTGTATCTGCACGCCATGCAGGAGACTGACATGGCATAATTTTCCATGCTGCTGAGAAGCTCTGGGGCACCTAGGTGGCTGATATGCAGGTAATGGCTGCTGCTCAAGGAAGTATGCCCAGTATAAAAGATGCCACGCTGCCCCGACCGGCGAGGTGAGAGCACTGCCTCCCAAGCGGCCCGGGCATCAGCAGGGAGCATGCTCCGCATGCGGGGAGACGCGGCGCACCCAAAGCGGCTGGTAGGTGGCGGAGCTCAGACCCTCGCCAGCAGTGAACACGTAGTATGTGCCGCCGCCCGTGGCGTCGGTGTACTTCTGCGGGATGTTGGGGTAGGAGCCGTCCGGGTTGATGTTGTCTGCGGCCACATGCCGCGGCGGCCGCGCCGTCAGACAGGGTCCTGACCACAGCTAAGGCCGCCTCGCTGCAATGGCCTGCTGTACATCCAGGCGCGTATGCAAGCTCACCAAATGAGCGCATGAGCATGCAGGAGGCGGCAAAGGTCTTCACACGCGGACGTCGTGCACGCACCGGCGTAGGCCATGTCACCAACGTTCAGCAGGTACGTCGGGCTCGTGCTCGTGTTGGCGTCAGCCTGCCGATGCCCGAGCGCAGGTCAGCACACGACCAGCGTTTCACTGCAGGACGCCAGCTCAAGCACGCGCGCGCTAGCTCTACCGTGTCACAGCCGACAGCCCCAGCTGCCCTAAACCTAACACTATTTGCCACCTGACGAGGAGTGGGCTTGCCTGGACAGCCTGAGCCGCCTGGCACAGGATGTGGCATGCAGCTGCGCAAGCAGCCAGGCCGGGCGCGCACGTAGACGTGCTGCATGGTGGTCGACGAGTTGTAAGACATGCCCAGGTCGGCGATGACCAGCACGCGCTGCGGGTAGGTGTTCGGGGCTGCGCGCCGCCGGCAGGCATGTCAGGCGCTGCAGTCTGCATCAAATGCTGGCCATGCAGTGTCATTGTTGATCAGGGCGACAGCATGCGGGCTCGTGGCTGCACCTGGCACAGTAAGCGCCGTGCCACACTTGGTGAGAGAGAGCGGATAACAAGCGCCGTGAAGCCAGCGCCAGGCAATAACACTGGCCGTCAATTCTGTTAACATAATACTCAGCTGTCCAGCATAAGCAGTGCTGCAGAGACTCTGTCACAAAGCCGCTGGCTGTGCACGAAGCCGTCAAAACTGTCGTCGGTCAACAACTCGCATGTTTGCCATGCCCTGCATGGCCGTGCGTCAGCATGTTTACAGGGCAGGGCGGCGCCGGGGCCGCACCGGGCGGGCTGACAAAGTTGTACACGGGGCCGGTGCAGACGCCGTTGGCGTCGGACACCTGGTAGAAGTAGCGCGTGGAGAAGGACACCTGGATGACCGCGTGCGAGAGCACGGGCGAGGAGTAGTTCAGCGGCGGCGGGTTGGTGCCCTGGCGGAAGGCCGAGTAGGTGGTGTTGTAGATCTGGTTGTAGATCTGCCGGCGGCGCGCGCGCGGCGCGTCAGTGCGCGCCCGGCCACCTTTATGAGCGCGATGGGTAAGTGCGCGAGCGCGGCGCACACTGCGCAGCAACAGCACATCATGCAGGTCGTCTCAGAACACTCCATGGTGACTCCAAGGGCAGCTAACCTACATGCTCATGAACCAGGCTTGCCAGACGATGGAGTCACGGTTCCGGGCAGCTGCTTAAGGCTGCCGTGCAATTGAGAGAGCATGCGGTGTGACAGGGTGCCTTGGCGACTGTTGGTTCACCAAGAAGGAACCCATGAAACGCTCTGGGTACCGCACCTCCGTCTCGGCCGCGACAAAGCTAGTCAGCGTGGTCGCGCTCGTGCCGTAGCAGACCTGGGTCTTGACCTTCGCGGGGTTGTTGGTGGCAAAGTCGACGCCCGGGGTGCCGGTCGACGTCTGCCGCCCCGCAGGCAAGCAGGGTTTGAGGCCATACACATTGCACTGACGCATGGCAGCAGGCGCATGGGTGCATGTCTCCCAGCAGGGCTGTGACGGTACCAGGTCGCATGCGAGCATGCGGGGCCTCGTATCAAGCGCGCCCCAGATTGCGCTTTCTACATGCAGGGGCATCCTGGCTTTGAAAGTACAGTCCAAGGCAATGCCCATATGGTCCAATAACAGTGTTCTGACCTCCAAGGTCAGCCTGTCCTGAGCGGTGCATGCGTGGCCATGCACACATGCTGCTGCACTGTGCTGAAGAGCGCGACCCATGAGCTGCCATTTTTTTATATATAGAAAATCACTGTGGTGACAGACGACGGCAGCTCTGCATGAGGCGTACCACGTTGTAGCCGGTCATCCACATGACGTAGTAGGCGTTGGGGCCCGCAATGCCCAGGTGAACCTGCGGCATGGCCAAGCCTCCTAGGTCACGACCTGGTAGACACGAGGTGCGCCCAGCTTCCAGCCAACACAGAGCGATACGACTCCAGAATAGCAAAGTGTGGCATGTGGCGAGTCTGCAACAGCGCAGGCCCAGCGCAACTTGCAGCTCTTTGCGGCTACTGTCAAGCAGTGAGTCCCATGCAAACGCCGGGGTGCATGATGCTGCTGCTGCACGTGTGTTCTAGGCAGCTTGACCATGCGAGTGCTCGTCATGGCCCACGTGCATGCGGCTCATGCGCTAGGCATTGGTACACCATGCACAGCCCCGCGGCGCACCCCCTGCGGGTCGGTCGGCGAGTATGTGTTGGCGACCAGGGGGTCCTGGCCGGCCAGCGGGCCCTCGAACAGCAGGAACCTGGCGCACCAGGGCTCACGTCAGTGGGCACGAGCTTTTGTGGTACGCGCCCCGGCTGGTGTGCGAGCTTTCAGATGCATTAAATGCACAGCAGAGCGCCTCACACAGGAAATTAGGAAATTGCTGGGCACAGCAGCGGGTGGGCACTAAGGCCACAAAGCCGTGTTCCACCACGCCATAGCAGTGCAAGCTAGCTAGGTCTGCTTGCCTGCCTACTCCGTGACCAACACGGACACTACAGCAGCTTGCGCAGGTTGGCTGGACCTCTGGTAGGTGCTGCCCTGCTGCGGCAGAGCGCAGGACAGGAGGCAGGTCGCAGTCTGCGGGCAACATAAGCTGGTGCGCAGGCAGCAGGCACGCACGTTGTGTTGGGCCGCAGGGTGGTGTCATAGGGCACGGTCGTCAGGCCGTTGGTGGTCGACGTCTGCGCGCACGCAGTCACGCATAAGCCAGGCACAACACAGTACAGAAACTGCACAAACTTGTTAAGCGCCATGCAAAGTAGTCCCGGCTGGCAGGTCTGCACTACCTGCACTGTCCCTGTACCAGGCGCGCAATGCCACTGCGCTGCACCAGCCCTAAGCTCACGTGCGCAGGCTGGCCCCGACTCTGCCGATCGCTGATTGCAGTGTCTGCTAGCATATGCCGTACCGCGCGTTCAACACACCACGCCCGGTGACACGGCAAGCGACAGACAACGAGCTTGCTCGGCACGACTACAAGAGAAAGTAGGATGGGGCACGCACGTTCATCGCGATCTGCGTGTCCAGGAACGGCTTGGACGCCTGGGGGACCTGGCCGCTCACGCATACCGCGAGAGCCAGCACAGCGGCCACAAGGGCCAGGTTGTGCCGCATCTTGCCGGCTCTTCCTGCACAGTGGGAGCGGAGTCAATACATCTAGCTATATACAATGCTGCACACTCTGGTGCCGGGCTGTGTTACCTTGCTACACGGAGGAGGTACTGCATATGAACACGACAAGACAAGCAACAAGGACGCCAGACCTGAGCAGCCACAACTTGCTGATGCACGCACCTCTGGCACCAGGCTCTCCTCCCTGAAGCTGCTACCTTGAACCTCTTTCAGTGAGCTCTGCTCTGCTGGCCTGATTCTGCTAGTTCAAGCAAGTTCTTGAGTTTCTGACAAGACTGGCTAGCCTTTGAGAGACTGCCCTAGAGAAAGCGCATATGCAAGGTGCGGCGCATTTCTTGCTTATATTACCAGCCCGGGAAGCTACAACTGGACCGAAAAGCCATGCACCACGGCTCCGCTGTTACAAACCCTAGAAAGGGTCGTCTGCTACAGGCATTGCCGGCATGTATGACGCATTCCGGTCCATGCCGCGCAGCAGTGCAGCAAAGTTCCTGGTGGGCTCCCTGTTGCCGGGCTCCCTGGAGATGACGTCGATGGACCTGCCAGGCCCGCAGCGTCAATGCATGCCTTGGCAGTCAGCGCACTGTGGGCAGACAGCCAAGCAGCAACGCGCGGCACCGCGCATCGGATGCGTTGCGTCCTCCTCTGCAGTTATTTATAGTCCGGGCGTATGGCCACCGGCTAATTCAGCCATGGCGTCAATCTATACGCAAGGTCACATGCATGCCAGGACTGAGGTGACTCGAGAAAGGCGCGCAGGGCCTGCACCAAAGATGCCTTGCCTACCAAACGCGTCCACTTCCTTGCCAGCATGCATGCACAAACGTTTGCAGCCTCCCAGCAGCCACCAGCTCCCCACATGCTGTGGTCCATGCGAAACAGTCAGCAGCCGGCGCGCACCTGTTGCGCGCCTCCGGCTGCAGCAGGGCCTGCACGCAGAGCTCGGCGACGTCGGCACGCGGGATGCTGCGCGGCGTCTCCTTCAGCAGCTCGTCATCCACGCCCAGCACCAGCTCCCGCTCCCCGCCCTGCCGAGCCCACGGCGCTCGGGAGAGCTGAGCCGGCACTCTCGCATGTCTGCATCTGCCCTCACCGCCTCAGTCAGTGCTCTGTCGGTGATTTGCATGTCAATGCGCACACACTCGGGAGGGTGTGAGTGTGGCCGTCCATTGCCTCGCTTTCCCCCTGGTGCTTAGCATGGCGCACTGGCGCATCCAGCAGGCCGCCGGGATGGATGATGGTGTAGGACGGGAAGCCGCGGCTGATGAGGTACTTCTCGGCGCGCCGCTTCCAGATCAGGATGTTGCCGCCGCCGATCTTGTTCAGCCGGTTCTCTGCGTCGCAGATGCCCATCGAGGAGACCAGCACCACCTGGGGCGGCGCAGGCCATGCCGCCAGTCCGTCACACAGCAGGCCGTGTTTTCAAAAGTGCACTGCCATCGCCGGTGGTCCCGGCGTGAATGAAGCAGGTGCAGGCAGCATCAGAATGGCTTCGAGTGCAAGGTGCATGCACGGAGCTTGGCACCTGCGCTATGCATGAGTCGGCGCTGATACACACCATACACGTGTTTGCATGCTCACTCGGTCATTCAATATAATGGGTATCTCTTACTCAATGTTGAGCAGCACCCTGTGCATCTGCATGCGGCCTGCTTGCTCTGCGGCTCTGCTGCATGATCAATGGCCGGACGCTCGAGGAGCGCAGGGCGCGCCTGCTGCACGCCGCGCTCGAGCGCGACATCAATCTGAGCCTTCTGTCCCTGCCAGTCAGCCTGCTCCGGCATCTGGCCGGCCTTGAAGCCGAAGGCCGGGCGCCCGTCGGGCCCAGGCGGCCCTGTGACGACTGGCACCGCGCTCGTCGCGATCACGAGCGCCGCGGCGCCCTCACACGCCTGCGCGAGCGCGGCGCTGCCGCCGGCAACGACGTCGCCGGCAAATAGGCAGCCGGCCGGCGCTCCGAGCTCGCCCGCAAGCGCCTTTGCGCCCTGCCGCGCGCCACGTGAGGCTGAGGTGCTGAGCCTGATGCCAACATCTGTTGTGTATCACTTTGCGCCGGAACTCCATATTCTACAGGCCAGTGCCACACCATAGTATTTTAGTCCAGCAAACAGCCAGCCAGCGAGTGCTCTGAGCCAGCCAGAGTGCACCTTGTGCCCTGGCGTAACGCGACTTGAGAATAAACTCGAGCGTATGGCTAACCACGCAGGTGCGGCGTCTTGGCAGTGGCTTGCCACGGACAAGAGCTGCAATGCTGCCTACAACAACATTGATGTGGCTGGGGGCGCCATGCATGTGCTGGGGGCGCCCCGAGATTGCTTATGAGCGCCGCTAGGGTCATGGGCTTGCTGGGCTTCCTGACCACACCCTAGCCACGTGATACAGCAGCCTCTGCGCTACATTTCGCTGACCTACTGAGGCAGCGAGCCGCGCCTACAGAGCTTGAGCCCAGCTACGCGGCACACCACATGGCAGGTCGTCTGCGTGTTCGGGCGGCTTCAGTGGAGGCAGGACGTCACCTCCTCCGTGCGGACCAGGCCGCGCGCTTCAAAGTGGTCCTGACGCGAGAGCAGCTTCTGCAGCACGAGCTTGCCTGTCCGGCCGCCCGCGCCTGTCACCAGCACCTACTCCCGGGAGTGCCACTTAAGCTTGTTCACACACTGAGAAGCAGGACAGGCGCAGCGCATATCAACAGAGGGACACGGGGGCCGCGCACTGTTTGCTTATCAGCAGCCAAGACCATGAGGGCGCTTCGGCCCCCCGAACTCGCTTCCTTGCCTCTGCGATGCTTGTTGGCGCCTGAGAATGGCTGTTGTTGCCGGATGCGCACAAGTACGCCCAAGTGTGCCTGGCCAGGTCCAATCTAGTTATGTTCAAGTTGCTGCTGTGGGTAAGTGCTGGCAGAACAAGTGCAGAAGAGCTCTGATGGCACTCCATGTCTGCAAACGTTCGGACGCAGGATAGAGTTACCTGCGACGAGGCGTCTGCCCTGAACACGAAGCGTGTACCGGGGCCAGAAGCCGCGAGGGAGGCCGCGTGCTGCATCTCAGTATGCTATTACAAGGCTGGTCCGAACTTGGGGGATGTATGAAAAGTAAACCCGCCAATCCAGGTAGGGCATGTGCACGTGCCGGCTGTCGATGCTGATCAGGAGGTGCTAAATCTACCAGACAGTGGAGTAGGCCCAGTGCTCCTCGAATGGCGGCGCTGGAGGCCATCAGGTGGCGGCGCGGGCCTCCCGCAAGCCTGCAGCTCCTGGACCAGCGGCTGCTGCCCCTGCAGACTGTGTATGCAGACGTTGACGGACCTGAGGCTGCATGGAAAGCCATCAAGGCGCGCTGCTGCTCAGGATGCCCCTTGAAGCTTGCTCTGCTGCATTGGTGCCACTTGCACATATATTCGTGGGAAAAACGAGTTCTGCTCGCCATATTACAATGCAAGGGGCTCACTGTTGTGTGCCGGCAGGATATGGCCGTTCGAGGGGCGCCTGCAATTGCCATTGCAGCCGCGCTTGCGCTGGCTGCGGACCTGGTGAACGCAGGCGGCAGGAAGCAGTTTGCATCCGCCGCTGACGTTGCTCGCCACGTCAAGGAGCAGATGGCATACCTCGTCACAAGGTGCGCCGCCTGCAGAGTGCTGCACGCACGCGCCAGCCTCCCAGTGCGGTTCTTACACTGCAGGACTGATACTGGTTCGCCAGAGTACCACCGTCTTGTGCCGGTGCACGCGTGGTGTTGACCACACACGAGCCTCCCGGCGGTCAGCGTGTGGCACAAGTCCAGGTGCATTGCAAATGTGACCACCGGCGTTTGCACTTGATAGCTAGTACTTGAGCACCCCTTTTCTGACGCTCTTTATTGCGCGGCAGCCGACCTACTGCCGTCAACCTGGCCATCGCGGAGCAGCAGCTGAACGCCCTGGCAGCACGAGCGGCGGCCTCGTCCGGCGCCACAGCCGCCAGCGTTGCAGAATCGGTTGTGGATGCCTGTGAGGCGATGCTGAGCGACGACGTGGCGGGGAACAAGGTGCGTGCTGCTTGCACCAATAGGTGAGTTGCCATGGTGCATGCCCTGTCCGCTGCCTTGCAAGCCGCTTGGTTGTTGCTCAAAAATGGTGTTGAGGGTTCTCGGGGGAGCTAAGTGCTCTTCCCATTTTGGGATCATTGCAGCACTTCATGTGCTGCACGTATGCCAGCGCTTGCTTTCTCACATGCAGTAGCAAACAGACAAGCATTGCACCCCCTCCAATGATTTTTTGATGTATTTTTTCACTTAGCGAGGAGATCCTGGTTAGCACATGCATGCACAGGATGGCGACCACCCAATCTGGCTACAGCAAGTCTAAGGGGGCTGTTGGGCCGTCAAAAGCCGCGCCAGGTGGTATGGTACCAGCCGACCACCTGCGGCTGACAGGGTGTGCTAGATTGGCATGACAGACAGCACGCAGCTGGAGCCTTGTTCCTGTGCATGCCATGGGCAACACACTGGCGGTCCAGGTTGAGCTGGCGGCGGGTAATACCGCCGCCAGCGCTTAATACCTTTGGCCTGGGGCCGCAGCCACCGTCTCTGATCGCTGTGCGTCATTACAGAAAACTTTACTTTAACAGTACAATAGACTGATGGGCTCCCTGCACATTCAGGCGATGGGCAATTTTGGCGCCACGGCGATCCTGGCGGAGCTCGCGGCGCGCGGGCGGCCGGGCGGCGGGCGCGTGCGCGCGCTGACGCACTGCAACACGGGCAGCCTGGCCACGGCCGCGTACGGCACCGCGCTCGGCGTCGTACGCGCGCTTGCGCAGCGCGGCGCGCTCGAGCGCGCTTTCTGTACTGAGACGCGGCCGTACAACCAGGGTGCGGCCGGGCGTAGCAAAGTGGTGTGAGAGCAGAATGAAGTCCGCACGTTGTGTCAGCATTTGACCATGCTCTAGTGGTGCTCTCTGGTGGTGGATGTGCAGCTACACGTGCACGGCGTGTGCTTGTATATCCAGCGACAGGGGATCTGGCCTGTGGCTGACCGCAACATGTTGCTGCACCTGCTGTGCGTGACATGACCGCTGCGTGCCAGGCAGGCTTGCAACTAATTGTGTGCAAGCTGATGCATGATCGCCTGTGCCAATACAACTCCCGGCCAATATGGGCTTCTCCTTACACGGGCGTGCGCGTTAGTATATCACATAGAATGCATAAGCATTGGAGGCAACCGCAAACCAGTCGCGTTGAGGCTGATGTATACTCTGATCGCACGGGTTCACAGTCTTTCTCCCTCACACATAAATCAGCATGCTGCACATTCGCGGGCATGCGTGTCTGCGCGCGCGCGCACAGACACGCGCGCCGCGCGCGCAGGCTCGCGGCTGACCGCGTATGAGCTGGTGCACGACGGTCTGCCGGCCACGCTGGTCGCCGACAGCGCGGCCGGCGCGCTGCTGGCGGCCGGGCGCGTGGACGCGGTCGTCACCGGCGCCGACCGCGTGGCCGCCAATGGCGACACCGCCAACAAGATCGGCACGCTCTCGCTGGCGGTCAACGCGGCGCGCTGCGGGCGCGGGCCCGCTCTGCACCTACCCTAATCCACCCTGCACCAACCCTACCCTACCTTGCATGCGCGCACGGACGCGGGGCGGCGGCAGGCCGCGGCGACCGCCTGGCCGCTGCCGCGTGACAGCCACAGCCGAGCGGGCGCCGGCGAGCGTTGATGCTGGCCGGCTGTGCCTGCGGTGTTTTGCAGGCAGCATCTGGCCGCGTGGTGTCGCACATGGCGGTTCTAAGGTGCTGCCGGCGGGCGGCCGGGCGCTGATTCCGTTTCTGATGTGTGCGTGCCGCACGGCGGGCTGGCGAGGCCAGCGCTTGTGCAGAGGCGAGCGGCCCTCCAGGCCGGGCGGGCTCATGACGGGCCGCGCGCGGCATAGGGTGCCGTTCTACATCGCGGCGCCCACGCAGACGCTGGACCCGAGCATGCCCGACGGCACTCGGATACCCATCGAGGAGCGCGCGGCGGAGGAGCTGACGCACTTCCAGGGCCGCCAGGTGGCCGCGCCGGGCATTGAGGTGCGGGCGCGGCACGTGCCCCGGCGAAGTGCAATCCCCGCACGCTTTCAGGCATGCCGGTTTCCAAGACCGGAAACCCCTCAGACACTGATTCCTCTTCAGAGAGTCAGGTATGAGGCACCAGAGGGAGCTGAGCTCGGGACGTTTGCGTGGCCGCTTTGAGCGGCCGTCTAGCTCGTAGAGCTCGTAGAGCTCTGAGCGGCCGTCTGGCTCGCAGCCTGGCCCCCCATGTTCCTGAAGTTTATGCTGCATGAGTGACCGCAGGCGGCTGCGCTGCGGCCTTGTTGGCGCCGCGCTCCTGCTTGGGTCTCCCATGCGATGAGCCGAGAGCTGCATGTGGAGGACACGGTGTCCTCCGCCCTTGCATGCGCCCGCTCGTGGCCATGCTTGCTGGCCAGTCACGTGCAGGCCCCATCCTGCCCCACGCGCTGCATGCTTCGGAAGTACGAGGAGCCGGGGTGCCCGGCCCCGGCAGGTGTGGAACCCGGGCTTTGACGTGACGCCCGCGGAGCTCATCCAGGGCATCATCACCGAGCGCGGCGTCATTGAGCGCGGCCCTGGCGGCGCGTTCGATGTGCGCGGGTTCATGGCTGCGCGCGGGCTGCTGCCGGACGCGCAGGGTGCGCCCTCGCCTGCTGCGGCGTAGGGAGGCTCCGGGTCGGGCGCTCCCTGCACAGGGTGTGTTGCGGGCGTTCAGCAGTGGACCGCAGCACATGCAGGAGTGGTGGGTATCGTGTAGACGGTTCTGTGAGTCTAGCAGGCTCCAGGTGAGTAGGCATGCATGCTACGGTGCTCTTCGACAAGCACAAACGCCCCTTCTGGCTGCAGGTCTGCCTGGCCAAGAGCACATTGGCATCACGAGCACAATATTAATTGCAACCCGTAGTTGGTGATGTTCTTAGTCAAGGCTGACATGCCTTTGCTGTTGAGAAGTTCTGGGGCACAGAACTATCTAATGTGCTTGTGCAGCTTGTGCTGTGGCGGACCTGCCTCATTAACGTGCTATTATTAGTTTCGGCCTCCTTCGTGAGTACTCCGGGCAATCTCCTAGCCCGCAGCACTTCCATTCGGACGGCCACAGCAATGCCCGGCCAGCTTATCTCTGTGCAGGCAGCTCTCGGCCTGCTCAGCCATGTGCGGCCCGGCACACATCAGCTTCATGGGAGACATTTGCTTGCACAGCCCCGCTTCAGTGCGTGGCCTGGGTCGATCAAACTCACTGCTGTGCTCTGGCAGCCTCGCTTGCCTGATCCGGCCTGCATTGCACGCACATTTAAGTTCCTCACACGTGAAAGTTGTGGTGCGTACATGGACAGCGTGTCTGCATGACTGTAGCACTGGCATCGAGCCCGTGAGGTCTTGGAGCTGCCAGGCGGCGCGGGTGCCGCCCGGGGTTCGGGGAGCAGGATGCTGAGGGCGTGCAGGGTAAGGCAGAGACTAGGCTAGCCTGAGACGCCAGAGCCGCCAGGCGGCGCGCAGGAGCCGGCCAGCACGATCCCGGGGTTCAGGGCGCTGGATGCTGAGGGCGTGCGGGAGTACCTGGCGTCCGACCGGGAGCTCGCGCACCGCGTCGGCCCTCCGGGGTCTGAAGCTGACTGGCGGGTGAGCTTGCCACTGGCAGCACGGCAGCTGCCTGCGCCCGTTTGCTTGTCCGGTCTGAGCAGCATATTGGTAAGTGCTGCCCTGCATATTTATGTGCAGTACGCTGCAAAGCAGTGGTTATGAGACTTGCACAATACACACTGCCTGGTGTTAAGCAACACTGGACGGTCATGCACACAAGGGGTTAGCATGCAGCTTGCTGACATGCCGGCATGCAAGGGCCCGTCCTGAGTCATGACATTGTGGTTACCGGGCTTTTGAGCGCGCGGCCAGGTGCGCGAGGTGGGCGATGGGAATATCAACTACGTGTACATCGTGGAGGGCCCCTCGGGCGGCCTGGTGGTCAAGCAGGGGCTGCCCTTCATCCGCATCGCGCGAAACTGGGCGCTCACGCAGGTAGCCCCACTCGCCCGGGCATCCCCCAGGTGGCCAGGCATGAGCGCAGCGCTGGTGCAGTCGGACGTGCTGATGATATAACTTTGCCAGGAGCGCTACAATGCAATGCATGGGGCGCCAGCGCTCTGCATATTTTGTCTGGGATGCCTGGCTGCAAGGCAGGGCAGGGCGCCAGGCTTGACAGGTGTCTGTGTAAGATCGCATCGTAAGCAACATGCAATGTGGTAGGTAGAGGCGTTAGGTCCACGCCCAGCATGCATCGCTAGTGCCCTATGCTGCCGACCGGTCAGGCAAGCGCTTTCTCTTGCCCGACTCCCAGCATGCTCCAGCACAGCTCTCGGCCAGCTGATCCCGGCCCTGGCGCGAAGGAGCGCGCGCGCTTCGAGGCGGACGCGCTGCGCGAGCAGGCGCGGCACGCGCCCGCGCACGTGCCCGCCGTGCACCGCTTCGACGCGCAGCTGGCGCTGATCGTGATGGAGTTCCTGCCGCCGCCGGCGGTCATCGCGCGCGGCCTGCTCAACGCGGGCGCCGTGCTGCCGGCGCTGCCGCAGCACGTGGCGAGCTTCATGGCTGCCACGCTGTTCCACACGTCCCTGTTTGCGCTCGACTCTACGAGCTGGCGGTGCGTACATCGCACATGCTGCGCCTGTGCTTGCTGCGCCGGGCGCAGCCAGGTTGCCGGTGCAGGGCCCGTGGCGGCAGGTGTGCAAGCACATGCGTGACGCGCGCGCGCCTTGTAGCTGGGCGTGCGCCGGCCCGACGCTTGGGCGCCTGCAGAGCGCTTTGTGCACCGCGCTGCCTGATACAACAGGTACACTGCTTGAGAATCTGCCCTCCGCCGCGCACCATCCACCATACCAGAGCAGCCACACCCTCCGCATGCCCCAGGTTGCAGGCCCCTGTCAGCGTCCGCGCGCGCGCGCGCAGGCGGCAGGCCGCGCGCTTCCAGAACGACGCGATGTGCCGGCTGACGGAGCAGGTCGTGTTCAGCGACCCCTACCGCGCCGCGCCCGTCAACCGGCACACCAGCCCGCAGCTGGACGCCGAGGCGGCCGCGCTGCGCGCGGACGCGCCGGCCAAGACCGCGGCCGCCGCGCTGAAGGTGCGGCGCTGCATCCTGTCTGCCGAGCGGTGCTGTCTGGGCAGCGGACCAGCTGCGCCGCACGCGCCCTTGGTGCTGGCTGCGCTCGTGCCTGCCAGGGCGACTTCGTCTTGGCAGTGTGATGTGCTTGTGGCAGGAGGGAGCGCTGGGCACCAAACTGCAAGAGCTCGGTGCTGCTGGGGCTGCCAGAAAAGGCTTGAAAGGCGACGTGCAAGATGAGAGGCGTCACTCGCGCAGGCAAGGTTCTGTGAACGGCAGCAGGCGCTGCTGCACGGCGACCTGCACACCGGCTCAATCATGGCCACGCAGGTTCGGGCCCTATCCTAGCTTGCAACATGCTGCAGGCTCATGGTCTCTGCTGCTGACACGATGGAAGTGCATTACTTCCGCTTTGTGTCAGCAGTATCAGTGGTGTCCGTCTCGGTGTTCAAACAGGTGCGATCATCCGCATGAAGGCCGTGCATGCACACTAGCGCGCGCCCTCGCTCGCCCTCGTCCTCTGCCTGAGCAGCAGCAGCAGCAAGCTCACAGCTCCTACATGCACTCTGCTGCATCTTGCACTGCAACGCAAGCTGCCGTAGAGAAAGGTAGCAAGGCGCGCGCCGCCGGCTCGCCAGGCGACCACGCACATGATCGACGCCGAGTTTGCGTGCATGGGCCCCATCGCGTTTGACGTCGGCAAGATGGTCGGCAACCTGCTGCTCGCCTTCTTCGCGGCCGACGGCCTCGCGTGCGCGGCCGAGCCGCGCCACGCGCAGCGGCGCTGGCTGCTGGAGGCGCGCCGGCCTCCCGCGAGCCTGCGGCGCGCTGCGACGACCGCGTGCATGTCGCGCAAACCCATCGTGCGCGGTGGTGGTGTGCGTCAAGGAGAGCCTGGCTGGCACCCAGCCGCTCGCCTCTTCCTTGCCGTCGATGCACGGCTCGCGCCCGCAGTAGCGCCGGGCCAGCGGCGGCGGCGCTGGCTGCAGGGGGCGCGCTCCGCATTCTGGGCCCAGCTGCGCCGCATTCCACCAGCTGAAGCTTTGCCACATGGAGCTCAGCGCAAACCCACGGCATGCGGGCAGTGCAGCGGGCCGGGCTCAAGTGCAGAGGCGCGCCGAGCCGCAGGGCCCTGCGGGGCTGTACCGCGTTCAGGGCGCGCTCTGACGGCAGCGGCCGCGCATGCGGCAGGCAGTGCAGGAGATGTACCGCGCGTTTACTGAGACCTTCACGGGCTTGTGGACGAGGGCGGCCGGGGGGGGCTCGGCCGGCGACCTGTGCCCGGACGACATCTTTGGACGGGCCGCGGCTGACGGCGCAACCGCCCTGCAGGTGATGTCTGCGCCGCACCGAGCCTTGCAAGCTCCTTTCCTTCTGCATGCATAGACATCTGTGCGTAAGTCGGCCAGAGGTTCCTCCAGCCTGTCCAGAAGTGCACACGGGGCTGCTCTGGAGGACGCTTGAAGAGCGTGGGGCCGCATGCCGCCGACGGGCTTGCCTGCGCCGAACCAACACCCGGCGCCGGCCGCCAGCACTCTTGCGCGCTGGACAGGACGCACGGTGCAGGGTGCCCCCATGCTGACGCGTCTGGTGGATGCTGGCGCGGCGCAGGCGGCGCAGGGGGCGTTCCTGCGCGAGCTGCTGCCGGATGCGCTGGGCTTTGCGGGGGCGGTCATGACGCGCCGCATTGTCGGCATCGCGCACGTGGCTGACATGGAGAGCATCGCAGACCCGGACACCAGGTGCGAGCGGCTCTAGGGCCTGCAGCCGCAAGCGAGCGACCGGAAGCACGTAGCGCAGGCTGACAGTCTCCATGATGGTCGGCCATTTTGGCGCCGGCCCCGCTGTCAAGGATGGCGCGCTGCTCTCAGAGCAGTGCTCTGCATGAGCTTCAGGCTTGTGTAGGAACAAAAGCACTCCTGCGCATGCCACTTTTCATTCGGAAGAGGTGTGATACACGGCAGACCCTCGCATCAAGCCGCCTTGCCCACCTGCATGGCTGCTGCTTCGTGCTGCCACTGCTCGGCAACCCCTTCTGGCCAAGCTCACATGGATCATCGCAAACGGCGCACGGGCCACGCATGATACGCGGCTTTAGCTGCTCATATACGCCGCTGTCGGCGCGACAGAGCGGTGTGCGAGCGGCGGGCGCTGCGCTGCGCTCGGCGCCTGCTGGTCAGCCCGGGCGGCCTGGCCGACATGCGCGCGGTGGCCGCGTTTGCCGAAGAAGCGCGGCGCGATGGGGCACAGCCCTACTTTGCGCTGCAGCCTGCTGCCTGAGCCCCATGTGCACACAGGGTTCTGAAGCGGGGCACGGTCCCACAAGCTTGCAGAGCACTCGCACTGGCTCGCATACCCTGCAGCTGGCAGTCTGCAGGGCATATGATGCCCTGCATGCCAGTGCTCTGCCAAGCATGTTGGTATACGACGGAGCAATTGTGTTGGCCCTGCCTTCCGAGGACTCGCGGCGCTTGCTGGTAATTCCATTGCGCGCGAAGCGAAGCACGTTTGAGCTTTTTGCTAGCAGCGGCTTGCTTGCCGCACAATCTGCATGCACAACACTGTTGTCAAACACTGTTTGGCCTGCCCTGCTCATTGATTGTTAGTTGTTCCTCTGACACGCGCTCCAGCCTATTTTTTTGATGCGGAGTGGCTTCAAATGCAACATATCTCTGCTCAGGCTGTGCAGGAGGTTGCCCAGGGGCTTCTCGTTCACAACAGCTGGTCGGCCTATGCGCAAAGACCCTACAGCACCCGCAGCCTGGAGATGAGCATGACAAACAGACACCCAGACGGCTTCTGAGCCAAGGCGCCTGGGCCACATGAACATTAAAACATCTGGCGCTGTTCAGTATGCCTGGGCCACACAGACGCCCTACGCATCTGTCGCCGAACATGGTAACAGAGAACATGGTAACAGAAAGCGCTTCATTGCAAAAAAACTGCACTTGACTGACAGTCCGCACTGTCAAACCTGAACATGGTGAACATTGCGCTTGAGTACAGACAGCAGAGTGCAGTACAACTGTCATTTCTACCGACTGAGCCATGACATCGGAGCACAGGCATCCGCCAATCAAAACCTGCGGCAGTCGACACGCTCAGCTACGACCGCCGTCGCAGGCCAGGCGCATGTTTGCCCCACACGTCCTAGCCCCACACGACCAGCTGGAGCTAGTCATGAGCCAGAATACCTGATCAAGCTTAGCACTGTGCATTTGTGCATGACCACGGGCTACACTATGAGCAAATTCACACAAACCAGCCTTGCGCAGTCATCCCAGCCACGGCGCGTGGCGCACAGCCGTGCACGCTCCTGGCCACCAGACGAGCGCGCGCGCGCGAGGCAGCCCCGAGCCGTCACCCCAGCCAGCGCTGCAGGCGCGAGGAGCGCGCGAGGCGCCAGAGCAGCAGCGCGAGCGCGGCGGCCAGCGCAGCGGCGGACAGGCGCTGAAGCGATAGCGCGCGGTCCGCTGCGCCCAGCGTTGCGCTCAGGTACAGGCCCGCCTGGCGCGCGCGCGATGTCATGATTAGGCCGCCGTGCACGGCCTGCTTGCAGAGGCGCGTGGCACAGACCGTGCTGCTGTGCAGCAGCACCGGGCCCAGCCGGGAGCAACCCCGCCCACACCCACACCTGCCAGATACCCGCACAAGCCCATGGAGGCTGCACGGCACTTCCGAGTCGCACATCTGGCGCTCTGTTCGCGGATGCAAGACAAAACGCACGAGCGCAGCCACCATGGAGGCGGGAACTTCCGCGCGCGCCAGGCGCTCAGCGCTGCCGGGTGCCCGGGCGGCAGAGCGCGCCGGCGCGAGCTGGGCACGAGGTGCCTCGCCCCCGCACCTGGACGATCATGTCATCCACTTCGCCGCCGTGCCTGGCCGCCGCTGCCTGCGCCCAGCATGCCACCAAGCGTCTGAGCACCGCTGTGCTCCGTCTCGTGTCAGGGCCGGAGCTATGCATTGGGGTTTTGTACTGACAGGGCGGCCTAGCAACGTCCATGCTTGTCGGGCTGCAGCTGCCTGTGTGAAACTCCCAGATTACTATAGTCAAAACGAGGATCTACGGCATGCAATGCTGCCATGCTGCCATGCAGTGTCACCAGGCGCAGCGGCCCCGCATGCCGAGCGCGCCTGGTACGCGCTGAGGCACCGCCGGAGGAGCACCGGCAGGCCTGCGAGCGCGGCGGCGCGCGCGGCCGGCGCGCGCGCGCCCGCATTCTCGCGCAGCAGGCTCGCCAGCGCAAATAGGCCGCCCCAGAGCACCTGGCGCACGGCGCACACGAGCGTTGCAGGCCGCCTGCGAGACTGATAGCGTCTACACCTAAGCTTCCTTCCCTCGTTTGCTCCCCTGACCTCGCCCTTGATCCGCCTGACTCATTCTCATTCTTACCGCGCCTTGCAACGCAGCGCATGTGCGCATACACATGCAGCAGCAGCCAGCAGAGCGCCGTATGCTGCGGATGCGGCGCGCACACCCCGGCGCACACAGCCGCCGCTGCAACATATGAACTTGCGTGCGGGCCTCCTCGCGGACGCCGCCCGCGTCGGGACCGCGCTCACACCGGAGCCCTTGCTCGCCGCCCTCGCCTGAGACACAGGGGGCCGCACCTCCTCGCCGGCGCCGCCCGCATCTAGGCCCCGGTCCGGGGAGCCGCCGCCCGGCTCAAACTCGTACGCGCCGCGGCAGTGCGCAGCGAGCGCGGCCGCGACCGCGGCCGGCGCGCCCAGCGCCACCTGCCGCGCGCGGATCGCGTCGTGCACCGCGTCTTCGCCCTGCGCGCGCGGGGTAGGGTTAGGTGCGCACGGGCGCCCGCCGGACGCCGTGCAGCGCCTCTGCGGCAAAGCGCTGCCGCAAAACTGCAGCAGGCCGCAACACCATGGGGTTCTGGTGCATGGCAAGCAGGCGGGAGCGGCCCGCTCGCCTCGCCCGGCACGCTGCGCACAGTGAGGCGCATGGGCCTGCACCCATGCGCCCTGGCGGATACCTGCGGCCAGAAGAGTTCTGAAAGGGCACAGGACAGCAGACGCGCGCCTGGCCCAGCTCGCCGGGCACAATGGGGCCTCTGGCCCTGGGGTTTTTTAGCACACAAACGTCTACCCGCACAGAGTCCGGGGGCAATGGGGGCCCAGCGCGTCAAGCGCCCGCCGGCGCGCCTGGCCGAGCACGCCGAGCACGATAAGGCCCTTGGCCTGCACGTTGGCCACGCGCCGGTGCGCGGCCATGGCGGCCAGCACCTCGCGCAGCGCGAGCGCGGCCACGTGCGCCTGCAGCGCCGCGTTCTCCAGCGCGAGCGGGATGAAGGCCAGCAGCGCCGACAGCTGCACCATCGCGTGCCCGCGCAGGCGCGCCATGGCCGCCACCATGGCCTCCACGCCGCGCGCGCGTACCTGCGCACGCGCGCCGCGCGCGCGCTCTGTCGCGCCGGGCTCTGTCGCGCTCGGGCCGCCTGCCAGCTCTCCTGGCGTGGCTGCGCTGCCTCGTCGTCGGCTTTCCCCCCAAAGTGAAGGAGAAGCAGAGTACGCAACCTCCTGCAAAGCTGCAAACTCAGGGGAGGACCTGTGCGAGAGCACGCAGCCCACACAGCATCAGACACCCAGAGAGCTTTAAGAGGTGCAGCTGGCGGTTGCACGGAGACAGACACGGTGTGTTGGGTGGGCAGGCCTGAGGCGGCACACTGCCTGATGCAGAGCCCAGTTGCCAATAGGGCTCGCCCAGCGCACGGGCTGCCGCGCTGCAGCCCTGTCCCGCCCCTATCCCGAGACAGCAGCAGGCACCAGTCCCGGCGCGCGCATCGGCATGGCCCGGCCGCGCACCACGCGCCACTGGCACGCGCGCGCGACGTCGCCCTCGCCGCGCACCAGCGCCATCAGCGCCAGGCACCCCGCGCACTGCACGTGCTCCTGGCCGCCGTGCGCGCGCATGGCCGCCACCACGCCCTCCACGCCGTCGGCCTCCATGACCAGCACGCGCACCTGGCGCGCGCGCGCGCGGCCCCGCCTCTCGCGACCTTCACCCTGTCCTGCATACACCACCCGTAACTCTGTCACCGGCATGCGCACCTGGCGCGCGCGCGCTGCCCCTGCCATTCACTGCCCGCTTCCCTGGCCGCTCGGTCCCCGCTTCCCCGTGTCCACCTCTCTTCCTTCATTGCTTCATACATATAGGTTTCCAGCAATGAAGGGGGAGCGGCAGTTTTACAGCCTCGCTCGCCCCGCACGGTTTGCTGCAGACCACGAGGACGGGATGCCTGCACGAGAGAGCTCGTCAACGCCTGCTCACAGTCACCTGCCTCCAGCCGCAAACCCGCCCGCAGCGCAGCCAGCAGCGCCCAGCGCGCGCCCAGTGCAGACATACGCGCAGCTGCACCCGCCTCCAGCATGAACCAGGCAGCGTTGCGCCCCATGCGCGGGCGCGCGCCTCGTCGTCAGACCAGGACAGGCGCGCGACCGCCTCCAGCGCCTCCAGTGCCTCCAGCGGGCCCTCGGCCGGGTCTGCGCGCAGCGCCGCCAGCGCGCCCTCGACCTGCGCGGCGCGCGCGATCTCCGCTTAGGGTCAAGGGTAGGGATAATGACAGCGACTCCAGCGCCTCCAGCGGGCCCTCAGCCAGGTCCGCGCGCAGCGCCGCCAGCGCGCCCTCCACCTACGCGGCGCGCGCGGCTTTTGATCAGCGCCTCCAGCGGGCTCTCGGCCGGGTCCGCGCAGAGCGCCGCCAGCGCGCCCTCCACCTATGCGGCGCGCGTGGTCTCAGCTCAGGGGTTTGGGGCAGGGTTGGAGGCAACCACGGCCGCCTGCGCGGAAGCGACAAGAGCACAAAACAGCCTGCCCCAGGGGCGCGCGCGCAAAAGCAATAGCTTACTGCCTCTCTCCCACGTGGCGGGCAACGGGCGGGCGGCCACCTGCCGCTGCTTGATGCTGGCGGCATCCAGCGGCAGCATGTCGTCGCCCAGGTTGCACATGGGCGCCATCTGCAGCGCGTCCTCCTCCTCGTCCTCGTCCTCGTCCTCCCCGTCCTCGTCGTCCTCGCCGGAGCCGTCCGCGTCGCGCGCGCCCGACGCCACCAGCGCGCGCACGGGCGCGTTGGCGACCACGCGCTCGGGCGGCGTGCAGCGCAGCGGGCACGTCACCGGCTGGCCGCCCTGCGCGGCGCGCGCCCGGTAGCTCGCTTGGTGATGATTTTGAGCTCGTTCTGGCTTACGCAGAGCTGGAGAGTGCTCATGCTATCTCCACCCGCAAACAAGTCAAAGGGACCACCCCGCTACCCATCACTGGAAACTCATATGAAGCTCAACATGATTGCAAGCACGCCCCTCCCACATGCGCGCGGGCGCCCCTGGGGCGGCGCGCCTCCAGCAGCGCGGCGAAGTGGTTGGACAGGCACACAGCGCAGTAGTTGTGCCCGCACGGCTCCAGCGCGACGCACGACCGCAGCATGCCCAGGCAGATCTGGCAGCGCAGGTCGTCCGCGGTCGCCGTGCACTTGGTCGTGTAGCGGCTGGTCGTTGTGCGCTGCAGGCCCTTGCCGCTCGGCTGCCAGCGCAGCGCTGAGTTGCCGCCCGCCACGGGCGACGGCGGCTGCGGCAGGCTGGCCGCCTCCCCGCGCGGGTCGCCTGCGCGCGCGCGCGGGGCACCACTTGCCGGCACCGGAGCTGCGAGCACATGCACACACAGGTGCCGCCGCAGTGCACGCGGTCATGACGCGGCTGGCACCGGTCACCGGGAGGCCCTCGCCACGCCGCGCGGCATGCACGGCGTGTGGATGCCAACACACCTGCAGGCGCCGGCTTTCAGTGTTCATGTGGATGGGGCTAGGGGTAGGGCCTCGAGAGCAGGTTAACCCTAAGCAAACCCTTTATGAAAAGTGGGCGTGCGCGCGCCCGCATGGAACACGAAGAACTGTTCGATCAGCGGCGCGACCGAGAGCACCAGCGACAGGCGGTCGCCGTCGCACAGCGGCGCGGCCGCCCCGCGCGGCACGCGCTCGCCGTTGAGGAACGTGCCATTGGTCGACAGGTCCTCCACGTAGGCCGCTGCGGGGCCGGCCACGCCGGCGCCCGCGCACGCGCCGCCCGCGTCCTGCGCGGCGCCCTCGGACGCGCTGCCGGCCCTGCCCGCTTTGTCGTCAGCGCCGGCGCCGCCGAGCGCCTCTTCTGAACGGCCCGAGCTCAGCAGCGCATGCAGCGCGCTGGCAGGGTTGGAGCAGGAGCGGCTGCCATGCGCCAGCGCGCCGGCGTCCGGCAGCCGCGCGCACACGATGCAGTGCAGCCGCGAGACGCGGCCGTCCGGGATCTCAGCAAAGCTCAGCGCGCGGTGCAGCCACTCCCTGCTCGCCAGGGAGCGCGCAGTCAGGGCAGCCATCGCGCGTGCACACTGGTTGCGTCACTGTCAGGTGACTCCTCGCACCATCCTCACAACTCCTGCTTGCTCCTGCCCCCCACGCCCACCATACATACCGTGCCATACATCGTAGCCATGCAACGCATCCCAGAGCTAGACGCGCACCAGCCCATCCACTACCTTGCACCTCAGAAGTGCGAGCAGCGTGCAGGCCAGACGAAGGCAGCACGCCAGCCCCTGCAGGAACGCATGCATGGCTGCTGGCGCGCGCGCCTGGGCCCCGGCCGGCCGCTCCAGGCGCCCAGCCGCAGCGCCTCCAGGTCTGGGCCCGGGTCGCGCCCGCGGCCGAGCGCCGCGCCCGCGCCGCGCAGCAGCACGTTCGGCAGCGGGCCCGCGCCCTCCAGCCAGCCCCAGACGCTGCCGCCGCCGGCCGCAGGGTGCGCCGGGCCTGCAGGCGCGCCGGCGCCGGGCGGCGCCGCGGCGGCGCTGGGCCGCGGCGAGCTCTGCATCTGCGCGCACAGGTCGGGGTGCGACTGACTTCACATATATTAATAAACCGCTGGCAGCTCACGCCGCTTGACAACCGGCCTGAACGCTTCAGCCGCCCGCAAGCGTGTGCGCGGCCGCGCCAGAGGGCTTGCGCGCGGCGCTGGCGGCCGAGCTCTGACAGGTTGCGCCGCGCTGGTCGCACGGGGCCGAGTGCCTCGGCAACCAAGCGCACGCGCACGTCTGAGCACGTCATTGCTGGACCGACCAATGTGCAGCGCGGGGTAAGTAACCTAGGCCCGACAACCTAACCCCAGCACGCGCCTGGTCGAGCACGTCGTTGCCGGACGACACCAGCGTCTGCAGCGCGGCCGCACCAAAGTGCTCGCGCGCGGCACCCGCGGCCGAGCTGACGCGCCGCGCCAGGCTGGCGCCGAGCGGCGAGGCCCCGGCCGGCGGCTCAGCGCCCGCAGACGCCTCAGGCGGCTCCGCCGGCTCGGAGCACGCGCCGCGCGCCTGCGAGCCGGACCTGCCGCTGTCCGCCGCGCGGCTGCGCGGCGAGGCAGCGGCCGGCTCGTCCTCCCACGTCTGGCAGCTTGCGTCCTGCACGGGCGGACGCGCTGGCCTCCAGCTGCGGCCGGGCCGGGAGCGCTAGTATGGTCGGCAAGAAAGGTGGTGCAAAGCTGCAAGGCATGGATCATAGCGAGGCGAGGGTCAGACCCGGAACGGAGACTGCCAGACCGCCGAGCTCGCCGGCTGCGAGGCCTTGTCCGGAGGGGTGCTGCGCACATCCTCCTGCGTAGCAATCACATTGTCAGCACAGCTGATGGCCTGTGCATCGTACCAAGGTAGAGCACTTCATAGTCATACAACGCAGGAGCTGCACGCTGGGCCAAGCCGAGGGCAGGATTGCGTGAAAACCGTACGGGGGAGTCGCGCCTCTGCTGCCATGTGTTCACACCAGGCGTGCGCACTCCTGTATTCTTAGGCTTCACGCTGAAATGCGAGGCTCCACCTACAGATGTTGCTGACCTGGTGCACCCCAACAGCTGTGTCTTGGTACCAGCAGACCTACAGGGTGCTGGGCTCCTGGCACACAGCTAGCAGGAGAAGCAAACGGCCTGAAGCTCTGCGCGCAAAGTGTTGTATTACCTGCTGTTGTACACTCTCCACCAAGCCTTGTGCGAGGGCGTGCGCTTCGGCTCTGGTTGAGACCTGCGTGCCTCGCGCTCCAGCAGTGAAGCAGCGTTTGTCACAGAGTCAGCGATGGCGTAAGCGCACGCAGCAGCAGACACCAGGACTTGAGCGCCATGGCAGCGTATGGGACAGGGGGGAGCTTTTCCAGGTAGTTCAATCGCAAGCGTACTGCTTGCAAGGGCTTAACGCTCAGCCTTGCCTCTCTGGACTGCATGCCATGCGCTGTCAGTGTGCTGACCGGCGCTGCGTGCAACAGGGGGGGACTCAGCGCTCGCGCGTTTGGCCAGTCCGAGCCAGCGATCGTCAGCATCAACGTGGAGCGGCCAGGCCAGGACTTTGACACAGAAATCAGCGGCCTCAGTTCGCAAGTGAGCAGGTTGAAGCAGGCACGGCCCGGCTGGAGGGCCTGATGACGGTGCTGGTTCAGAGGTAAGGTCTGGCGGTGCTGTGTGGCAGGTTTGTGCTCGCGTGTGTTGGCAGGGCCCGGGTTGCGTGCTCCGCTGAAGGGGTTGGGCGTGCTTCCGTAGCCAGCAATGCACAGACCACGGGTGCCAATGTACTTGCACCTGTGGCTGGCTTGCGCTCTTGGCACGGCTTTCAGTGGCTCCCCTTGTAGTTACTGCTGCCCCGAGCTGGAACGCCAGTCGTCCTTGCGCAGTGTACGTCGCTCCGTCAAGAGGCGGGCAGTCCTCCGGGGGAGCGCATGCGATGTGTCATACCGCTGCCGCCATAGCGCTCCCGCGGCCCTCTTTACAAGCGGCGGCTTGACGGGCGGCGCCAGCGCGGCGCGCAGCTGTCGCAGGCCATCGGCGAGGAGAACAAGCTGTCCAAGGCGGCGGCGGAGGGGCTGGAGGAGGCGCTGGAGAAGGCGCGGGCGGCGCTGTCGCGCGGCCTGCGGCGCGTGAACCGCGCGCTGCGGCAGGGGCGCAGCAACCACATGGTCTACCTGGTGGTGTTTGCGTTTGCGGTGCTCATAGGCGTGTACGTCTGGGCGAAGCTCTACCGCATGGTCAGGTGGCTGGTCTAGCTGCGGCGCCCTGCCAGCGTGGGCCCTTTGCCGAACCTGGCATCGGGCGCTTGCACGGCAGTTGAGCGCTATATGCAAACATATTTGAATGCATGTGCAACCCAAGTTTTGACACAACATGTGTGGAACGCTCCATTACGTTGATTACTGTTCGACACGCTTCTATGCTGTTACAGAGCGCAGCCCAGCTGTAAGATGCTACCAGTACTGTCTAGTGGAGTGTAGAGCTGGGAACTGCAGCCGGCATGCAAGCCAGACATTGACCTCGACGCAAAGCTGTGTGACATGCAAATCTAGTCTAGTGCTGTAACACCGCAGACTGCGTCTACCATGCGGTCCGACCTCCCCCGTGATGCCCACCCACAGCGCCCATATAAGAAACAGCTAAAGTCTGCCTAAGCACAATGCAAGTGCAGGCATGCAGCCGCAGCGCGCATCGTGCGGCCGCTGAGCCCGCACGGGCAGCAGCGTCCGCTGGCGCGCCTTACGGGCGCTCCCAGGACGTCTCCTGCGCGGCGTGCAGGGTGCGCCCCTGTCAGGCATGCGCTCTGGCTCGACGCTGGCCTGCGCGGATCGCCAGCGTAGCAGCAGGGGCATGCACAACATCATCAAACCTGAGAGCAGGCGCTATTGTGGCGCCATTGGGGAGGGGGAGGTTGTGGGCGTCCTTGCTGCCCTGGATCGGGCACGCAAGGGCCGGGCGCGCATTCGCCGCCAGAGCTCCGCACCGCCCTGCCTGCACAGCCTGTCGGGACGCGGCAGGGCCGCGCGCTGCGCTGGCACACATGGTCACACGTGGGCGTCGCGCAAGGCAGCGGCTGCCTCTGGCAGCGCTGCCGCCGCGGCGCGCGCGCGGCGCGCATCCGCCGCCCTGCGGCCTCTCCAGCAACGGCGGGCAGGCCGCCGCAGGCCGCTCGGAGCTCCGGCCATGCCATCGCGGCGGGGCAGCGCGGCCGCCGCGAAGAGCGGCGGACACGCCGTGCACGCATTGGCACCAGGGACACTGCAGACACGTCAGGCAGCAGAGCTTTGTCTCATCAGGGGTCGTGCTCTCCGTTGCACTTCCCGGCAGCGTGGCGTCCCTGGTGGGCTTGCAACATCCGAAACAGGCGCGCGCCGGAGGCCGCCTTGGAGGCGCGAGGTCGCAGGGCCAGACTGCCCCACCTTGGTGGCAGGGTTGCCATAATACACGTCGCCGCTGCCTTTGTCCACCATGGGCTTCCAACCAGGCGGCAGCCCGACGCTGAGCGCGGCCAGATCAGGCGCGCCGCCCGCGGCCGGTGCGGCCGCGGGGGCTGCGACGGCGGGCGACGTGGCGGCGCGCGCTGCTCTGACGGGCGCGGGCTCGGCCGGCTGGTCGCGCCGCTGCGCTGCCTTCACGCGCTGCCGCCAGTCGCCCGCCAGCGGCTGCCGCAGTGCCAAGGCATCAGTGCACATGGCCCAGTGCTTGAGGACACGGCTCGCCTCTCTCGCTCACCTCTTTACCATGGGGACTCCGCAGAGCCTGCATCTGAAGTCACTCACAAGACAAGGGGTGTCACAGGGCTGGCGCGCGCCCTGCGCCGCTGGTCACGCAGCGCGCGTCACCACAGCAACCCTCTTCCGCCTCCGCACGTCCCGCGCACGCCCGGCGCGCGCGCCCCGCCACCAGCGGCCGACGGGCGGGCGCGCTGCGGAGCGGCCGGCGCAGTGCGGGTCCCCACTGGGCCGTCCTCAGAAACCTGAGACGTGGCAGAGGGCCGCACCTTTCCGACACCGCCCACAACGGTGCACGGATCTGCGTGCGCGCGCCTGGAAGTTGGAGTTGTCGGCCGCGGACACGCCGGCGCGCAGCTGCTTGAGCCGCCACTCCTCCGCGTCGCGCAGCCGCCGCCGCTCCAGCGCCTCCGCGTCCGGCGGCGCCCGCTCCTCCTCCAGCTCCTCCTGCGGCGCCGCGTGCCCGCGCCTGTAGATAGGGTAGGGTGGGCGCCCGCGCGCGTGGATGCCGCGCAGCGCGTTGCTGTGACCAGACTCAAGCACATGCACACACACACATATCCACATACTTGCCTACACTGCACAGCATCTGTACACTGCAGTACGTGCCAGGGACATGGCATGCGTGTATGAAGCCAGCAGCAAGGCACAGGCGTCCCGGCCGCCTCCGCGGTCCTTGCAGGAGCCTCCCCACAAGCTGCACAGCGCGCTCCTGGCACGCCGCGCCGCGTCCCGCTCGCAGGGGCTGCAGCGCGGCGCGCGCGGCGCACCAGGTCCTTGCGGGCAGCCGCCCACTTGCCGATGAGGCTGGATGCGGCCTTGCCCGCCTTGCCCACGAGCGCCTTCTTCTTCTTCGGCCCGCCGCTGCCGCTCGCACGCTTGCGCTTGCGCTCGTCGTCCTCGGCGGCGGGGGCCGCCGCCGCCCCCGCCGCCGCCGCCGCCGTCGCCGCCAGCGGCGGGAGCGCCGCATGCAGGTCTCCTGAGCCTCCGTTTGAGAGCGCGTGCGCGGACGCGGCGACCCGCACTGGCGCCGCCACATACTCCCGCCGGCCGGCGGATGCCGCAGCCGGCGCCGCGGCAGGCACGACTGCCGTCGCATCAGCGCGCTCGACCGCGGCGTCATCCGGCGGCAGCGGCGGCAGCGGCGGCGGCTGCGCCGCGACGCTGCCGCCGGCCGCAGCCGGCGCCGCCGCATGAGCGGCCGGCGCCGTGTCAGGCGCAGGTGGCAGCGCGACAAGCTGCGCAGGCGGCGCGCGCGCGGCGCGCGCGGCCGCCGCGCCGGCCGCCGCCCCGGCGGCGGCGGCTGCCGCCGCGCCGGCCGCGAACGCGGCGCCCGGGTGCGGGTACGCCGCGTAGTACGGGTGCGCCCATGCGGTAAAGCCGTAGTACCCCGCCCACTGCGGCGCGCCCGGGTAGTGCACTGCGGGCGGATACGCAGCGGCGGGCTGCGGCGCAAGCGCTGCCGGCGCGGCCGGCGCCGCGGGCGCAGGGGCGCCTGCTGCGCTGACAGGTGTAGGGTTAGGGTAGTGAGCGGCGTCTGCGTCCAGGTCCATGTCCATGTCGGCGTCCTCGGGCGGCGCCGGCGGCTGCTCGGGCGCGCCCGCCGCCGCCGGGCCGGGGCCAGGGCCCGGTGTCTCGCCGGCAGCGACACCGTCCGATACAGCCGCCGGGCTGGTCTGGGCGCCCGCTGCCGTGCGGTCTGCGCGCGCCAGAAGAGGCACCTCGCCCTCCTCGGGCTCGTCGGCCGTTGCGGGCAGCGGCGGCTGCGCGCCCAGCAACAGCGCCAGCTCTGCCTCCGCTGCGTCCGCAGCAGGCTGCCCCGCCGCCAGACCCGCCGCCGCTGCCGCACTGTGCGGCGACGGCGCCTCCGCCGCCGCTGCGCCGCCGGGCGCAAACGCGGCGGCGGCGGCGGCGCTGGCGGCCTCCGCGTCGGCGACGGCCTCGGGCAGCGCCGCCGCCATGCGCGCCCACGCGTCCATGGCCGCCCGCCTGTACCGCTGCCAGGGGATGCCTGCCCCCGTCACAGCCGGGGCTGCCGCCGCGTCCTGTTCGCTGCTGAGGCTGACGTGTGCTGCAGGCTGGTTGCGAGCCGGATCCCGGCCCGCCGCGCTGGCCCCCACCTCGGCCGCCCACTCGCCCCATTCCCGCAGCCGCACCTCGGCCTCGACGGCCAGGCGCACCAGGTTGGGCGCCGGCCCGCACAGCCGCAGCGCCGCCTCCTGCGCGCGCTCCAGCAGCGCCGTGCCCGCCGCCGCCGTGGCTGCGTCCGCTGCCCGATCCGCGTCGGGGTCCCGTGCCTGCGGCGCAGAGTCGCCGGGCCCTAGCCCCGGGCTTCGCTGCGCAGCGCCCGTGCAGGCATCCGCCGCCGCCGCCGCCGCCGCCGCCGCTGTGGCTGCCGGCATGATCCCACTGTCCAAGACCGCGGCTGGAGCTGCCTCTGCCACGGCAGCCTGTGCAACGGCGCGGACGCCAGAAGGGAGCCTGCTGCATCCAGCCGCATGGTGAGCGACGTCCGCCGCGCTGGCCGGCGCGGCGGCGGCGCCACCGCCCGTGAAGCGCGCAGCATCGGCCGCCGCCTTGCTCGCTGGCGCGGCTGGGACGGCTTCGCCCGCAGCCAGCAACGACCCGCCGCCGCCGCTGTCGCCGCCGCCGCCGCCGCCGCCGCGCGCGTCGGCAGCCGCGGCATCCCTGTCGCGCTTGCTGCGGGGCTGAGCGCCCGGCGGCGGGTCCCAGGCCACCGCGTCCGTCGCCTCATGCCAAAAGTAGACTGCCCGGCTGCCCATGTCCATCACCTGCGGCCCCGCGCCTACATGAGCTCTCCGAATCCCAAGCTGCATGAGCTGGCCATGCACCGCCCCACTCGCCGAAAAGCAGTGTCCCCACCCAACACGTCAGCCGCAGACCGATCCGTCGCATGTCTACTCGTGCGAAGATATGCGCGGTGACTGGAAAACCTAGCTGCGGATCAGCGCACTCAGCACTGAACACTCAGCTGAATTGAATACTTTATGCCAGTGCGAGACGTAAGCGCGCGCCTCATGCCACCCAGGCGAGCCCTCCAGCTCGCCCAGCACGCGCTGCTCGGCCGCGCCGCCGCCGCTGCCGGCCGCCGGACCGCCCGTCCCCGCCTCCGCAGGCACCGCGCCGTCCTGGGTCCCTCGGCCCACACGCTCCGGATCCTCCGCGCCCGCCCCGCCGGCCGGGCCGCCGGCTGGCGCTGCCCCGCCACCAGGCTCACCCGGGGCGGCTCCGCCGTCCGCTCCCGCTCCGGCAGGCGCGGCGGCACTGCCGCTGTCGGCGGGCGCGAGCGCGCCCGCGGCGGCTGCCGCGCCGGCCGGCGCGGCGGAGTCCTTGAGCAGGCCGCTCGCCTCCAGGTCCTCCATGAAGCACGCCAGCTGCCGCAACCCCGCAGTCATACAAGGTGTCACACACACGTGCAATTGCACAGACCGCTCCCCATCAGGCACTCAGGCCAGTGCCTTGCTCCGTCGCCGACGCGCAGACGTGGCGTCCGGTCCCGCCCCCGCAGAAATCAGCAACGCTGCGTGCGGCGCGCCTCGGCACGCCCGCCGCAGCTGCTGGCACAGCCGGCGGCCCCACCCGACATGTCAGGCACGCAGCCCCGCATGTCCCGGCCCACCGCCAGGGTCGAAGGCCCTGTGGAACTGGGCGCTGCGCGTGCGCACGGTCCGGCCCCGCTGACCTGTGACACGCATGGCATGGGGCGGCGCGCGCCTCGGCGTCCATGCCCTCGCTGCTGGCATGGCTGGCGGCGCGGCCCGCCGGCGAGCTGGGCTCCGCAGGCTCGCCGTCCTCAGCGTCGCCGGACTCGCTGCCCGACGACTCGTCGTTGCTGCGCCCCGCCAAGGCAGGGTGGGACACCAATGGGGCGCGGCTCGCAGGCAAAGCCCATGGCCTGGCACAGGGCATGGACCCCACCAGGCACACGCACTGTGCACAAGTTCCGCTGCACCCGCCTCGAACCCAAGCCCACACTCACGTTTGCGCTCATGCACCACTGCCAACAACGCACCACGGCCAGGGTCGGCAACGCGCTTGCGGACAGTGCGACAGACGTGTGCGGACTCGGCGGGTGAGAAGCGGCAGGCAGTGCACAGGAGGGCGGCCGCGACTGAGCCACGCGCCTGTAGCCAAGCAGCGAGGCCAGCGGGTTGCCAGCAGCGTCGCCCTGCCCCTGGCCGCCCCTGCTGCCCGCCGGCTCGCCCGCACCTCCCTCGACGGCGCCGCTCGGCCCCGCGACGCCTGTCCGGTCCACCGCCGCCCTCTCCGCTGCTGTGCACCACGCAGGCAAGACGAGCAGTCAGCAGAGCTATGACCGGTGCGGCGCACGGCGCTGCCGTCACGAGCAGGCGCAGCGCACCGCAGCGGCAGGAGCACTCGCGCTTGAGCACAAGGGGGGGCTTGCCTACAGCGGCGCCGTGTGCAGGCGCGTGGTTGTCGTCTGCAAAGTAGGTGGTCAGGTTTGCGGCCGCGGCTTTCGCGGCGGCGCGCGCCGCGGCTCTGAGAACTTCCTCTGTCGACATAAACGTTCAGGTGTCAGCGCGCCACTGTTGCACAGCAGTGTGCAAGTTAAACAACAGCTGCAGCCTCGCCTTTGCGCCGCTCCTTGGCGCGGGTGGCAGCTTGGATGGGGTCGTCTGCATCTGCGTCTGCGTCAGCTCCAACGTCAACAGTCAGGGACCGCCGAGGGTCGTCTGCCAGCTTCACCCGCGCCATGCAGGCCGTGCTCCAGCAAACAACATCGACCACGCCCAAGCGGTGGCCTCTCGCCAGCGGCCGCTGGCACAAACTGGCTGGCCAGCAGACACGCCCCACAGCCTACGGCCTCCCTCTGCTGTTCCCTCCTTTTGTTGCTGCACAGAGTGGAGGAGGCGCCCTGAGTCCTTACCCAGCTGTGTCTGGGGTGAGCTGGCTTGCAGGCAGGCAGGCTGCACATACTTTTGAGTTTGAAGAGCGTTGCAGTGCTGGAGCAGACGCGAGCTCGAGGGAGCAGGCGGAGTGATCCGCTTTGAGACTGGCCTGCACTTGGCGGGTGCCTGTACGCGTGGACGACGACTGCAGACAAACACACACGCGTCTGAACCTGCCTCGCTCGCCAGCGCGCACAGCTGTGAGCCACGCGGTTGCGTGCTAGCGCTGCAGCTCAAGCCAGCAAAGGCGGGTCAGCAACATCAGTTGCGGGGGGGCTGGCAAGGACCCGGGCCGGGCGCGGCCTGCGCCGCGCGGGCTCGGCAGCACGTCTGCTGAAGTGCCGTCATGGCTTCGCTGTCGAACCTTTTTGGCGCATACGCAAGCGATGAGGAGGGCGAGGCGAGCGGCGACCTGCGCGGTGCGCATGAACCAGGCTGCTACCGTGCACCTGCAACAAGCAAGGCTGACCCTGCTGGTAACATAGTGTGACGCATGCTGCAGCTCTTCATGTATGTGCGCGTAGCAACTGCGCCTGCAAAAGTGCGGTCGCTGTCTGCTTGGGCGGTCACAGTGTGTGGACCTCTAGAGCACCACGTGTTGCAGTAGCTGGGTCTCAACGTCTGCCGCCTGCCGGCAGGCATGGACTCGGGCACCAACGTGGTGCTGCTGGGAGGCGACGCCGAGATGGCCGAGGCGGGCCCCGCGCCGGCGCCGGCGCCCGGGCCGGAGCGCTCCGGCTCCGAGGCGGCGGAGGACGAAGCGGCCAGCAGCTTCCCATGGGCGAAGCCCGATGCGCTGGCCGCGCTGAGCGGGCCCGCAGCCGCAGGCGGCGGCGTGCCGCGCGTGGACGCCGCGCCAGAGGTGGCGGACGAGGGCGCGGCGCCCGAGGAGCGCGGCGCGGGCGGCGCGGCGGAGCGGCCGCGGCTGCCGCCCGAGCTCGCGCGCGCGCCGCCGGGGCCGGTGGACCCTGATGTCCTGGTGCGCCCGGCCGCTCTCCAGGGTTGCCCACGGCGGCAGGTGTGCAGGCTCGAGCCGGGGCTCGCAGGAGCGCGCCCTCCGCCCCGCTGGTATGAGGATGGGCGCAGCGCCTGACGGCCTAGATTGCTGGCTCGCGTGCAGCCCGGCTGTCGATATCTGCAGTGGGGCCCTGCTGGGCAGGCCGGTCGGCCAGGCCCCGTCTGTGCGGCCGCGCGTGCACCGCCGCGCAGACCATGCGTGCAGCTGCCGGGTGGCGGGCGGCGGAGTATAATAGAAAAGGACACATCTGCAGCCGGAGGCCCCCGCGCGTGCAGGCCAAGGTGGCAAAGCTGATACAGGCTAACAGGGAAGAGAAAGGCACGCCTGCAGCCGGGCGCCCCCGCGCGCGCAGGCCAAGGTGGACAAGCTGATGCAGGCCAAGCTGCGCACGGGCAAGCGCATCACGGAGGAGCTGCGGCGCATGCGCGACTTTCGCAACCCGGACTTCCTGCAGAAGATGGTGGACTACTTCCACATCGACCACACGGGGACCTGCTTCGCGCCCGGCGCCTGGGACCCAAAGAGCCTGCCGGCCGAGGACTTTTACGACCGGTGCGCCGGCCGGCCGCTGCGCCGCATGTATATGCGAGGAAGCGTGTAAGCTGCGCGAGTGGTCGCTGCGCGTGCGGGCCGGGGAGGCGGGGCAGCGCGCGGCGTCCGGCGCCGCTCTGTGCGCTCGTGTGGCGGATAGAAGGTGACATGGCGCGCCAGTTGGATGCGCTGGTCAACATTCACCCTGCTGCACCGTTGCATCTTGCGCCACACGCAGAGAACTGTTGTACTTGGAACGAAACCAAAGTGGCGAGACAATGGAGTAGGCCCCTGCAGCACGATGTCTGTGGCCGCGTCTCCGAGCGCAGTCGGCGCACAGGCGCATTGTGGCACTCCGCCTGCGTGGGTGTGACTGCTTGAACGGCCAACCCTTCTGAACAGGGGAATTGAAACATCTGGATGCGCGCGTGCGCAGGCTCGCGGCAGAGTTTGAGGACATGATCAAGCGGCGGCGCGCCGACGCGCAGGCCGCCGGCCGCGTGGACTTTGTGCGCCCCGCGTCGGGCCCGGACCTGACGCGCCTGCCGACCGGCGGCGACGTGGCCGCCCAGCTGGCAGCCAATGCCAAGCTGGCCGCCAGCGCCAAGGCGCAGGCGGCCGGCGCCGCGCGGCGCTCCAGCAAGTGGGACGCCGGGCGGCGGTGAAGCGTTGGCTCGCTCGCCTGCGGCTCGCGCGCGCGCGCGCTTGTGGCATTTTGTGCTGAGGGCTGCTCTGCTGCGGGCGACCACGCCTGTCGAGTGCGGCGGGGTGGCTGAGCGGCCTGCGACCTGCTCCGAGCCGGCCACCAGCATCGAAGGGACAGGCTGGGGCGTGCAGCGTACTGCGCTGGAAAATGGGCTGCTGGTAAGAGAACATGGGCATGTCCAGGACACCCGGACACTGGTATGCCTTCCGTGGTCTGAGGAAGTGGCTTCTGGCGCTGTAAATGGAGTGCCATTAGGGTTTCATGTGGCGGCCACTGCCTGGGCGCTCTCCTACCGCCAGCCTGCAACGCTGAGCGTTGCTTGTTTGCGATATTCAGACTCTCGCAGATGCCTTTGCAGGGCCTGTGTACCAGGCAAGTTCTTCTTACACAGCACAAGTCCGCTCGCACAGACGCCGCTCAGATGCAAGCTGGGTACATAGCCAGGTATACCATGCAGGGCCTCCCAACGTCGGAAGCCTCGCAGCACCGCCGCTGAGCGCTTCGCAATTTGGAGTGACACCCGCGCAAACACACATGCAGCCTCCTGGCTGCGTGCGGTATCACATGCAGAAGCCCGTGCGCATGCATGCAGCCTCTCCGCCTGCTACCGGGGGGGGCTGCTGCTACCGAGCGGGGCGACGGCCGGCCTTGGCTGCCCCTGCCGATGGCCTCCTTGGCAAAGCTTCGCCTGCGTCAGGCCTGACCGACCCCACATCATCCACATCACCCTCTGGCTCGTCGGCCGAGTACAGGTCAGTGCCGTATTTCTCTAAAAATGCCTCTGCTCTGCCGCTGGGCGCGTCCCCACTCTGCATGCCGTCGCCCTCGTCGCCATACGCGTCCTCGTCGTAGGCGCCGACGCGGCCGCCTCCGGCGTCCAGGTCGCTGTCGGTGGCATACGCATCCGCGTCGTCATACTCGTCTGCGCTGCCGTATTCAGCCGCCAGCTCATCATCCACCTCATGCTCCTTTTCGCCCTGGTACACGTCATCAGCGCCCGCTTCCCGCTCCCCAGCCGGCTCGCTGTCCGCCGCATCGCCCTCCGCGTCTTCGGCCTCGCCGGCTTCCAGCTCCTCCGCATCGCCCTCCAACGCAGCCGCAGCCTCCCGCGCCTTGAGCTTCTGCGTGACGCACCATGTCACGCTCGTCAAAGTGATGAAGCTCACTGTTGGACGGCACGGATTCCCCCGTATGCTCCCCGGCATGAATGCATACATGCACTCCCTTTTGGTCAAGGCCAGCCTGCGGCCGGTGCAACAGCAGCACTGCCCCGGCAGGCAACCCAAGCCTCACATGCCAGGACGCCTGCATTGGCAAGCTGTATGTGCCCTAGCCTGCGTGTGCTGAGGCACATATTCATGCACAACAAAGCTCCTCAGTCCTCCTGCTTCTTAACCCAACGTTTGCACAACCTGCAGCTGCAGGTTGTGCAGCAAGAACTCTGCACCGCGAGTGCACAGCTGTGAGAACAAGAGGGAAATGCTGCCAAATAACAGGAAGAGATTCGCTGCAGAGCAGGTAACGCCCTTGAGACCCGCTTGTCAAAATTCAGCAAGAAGAGGCGCTGGGGCCGTGCCTCGCGCCAGGCGTACACGCCCTCGGGTATGGGGATGGCTTCACGCGGGTCACGCGGGACCTCTGGCAGGTGCCACCAGGGCATCGGCCAGTGCTGCTGCGGCTTATTTGGCCGCATCTGCACAACACACGCATACATAACTCAAAGGCTGGCCACAACTTTGCAACTGTGGTTCGTGAGGACTGCGGACAAACCACTTCAAGACCTGTGCGAACTTGTGAAACTTGTAAACAGTGCAAGATATACGGCAAGTGCTCCGCACCTTGCCGCCGATTCCCAGGAAGATCTGCGCAAGCAGGCAGCAAGCTGTGAGTTGCGTGCACTGCATGCCAGCCAACTGCCTGCAGAAAAGCAGACGAGCGGGCCTGACCTTGCCCTTCTTCGTGCGCCTGTCTCGCCGGCCCATCCAGAGCACGCCATCATCAGCCAGGCACTCGGCCGCGTGCCACAGCGCACCGCCCAGTGCCTGCCACAGTGTGGCCAGCGGCTGTCTGGGCAGCTGCAGGGCCGCCATGCGCTGCACGAAAGGTGCCTGATTACAGGTGGCTGGATGACTGCAGGCAGACGCGGGAATGCACAATTACACGGACTTGTGCCTGTGCCTTGCAGTTGTCAAGCACTGAGCACCAACCTAACCTGCCTTGGCTGAGCACAAAGGAGATCTCTGCCTAGGAAGTGACTCTCACCAGCAGCGCTAGTGCTAAGCAGCAGCGGGAGGCAAGCAGGGCCTGCGCAGGTTTGCTGGATGCGACCTTGGCGAGCACAAAAGTTGGGAGTGAGCTAGCGCGGGAATTGACTCATCATGGGCACAGACTGCTGCGGCGGCGCCCAGGATGCCCCTGCAACGGCTGGGCTGGCAGACTTGAGCCTGAAGAGCGCACCGGCGCGGCCAGCCAGCGCGAAGAAGGCCGCCAACGGCGCCGCGCCAGCCAAGTCACACGCCGAGTGTGCAGCTGAGCTGCAGGGCTTCATCGCGAAGCGGATAAAGCTGTTCGAGGAGTATGCTGCGCGCGAGCACACGGCGGTGCGCATCCTGCCGCCCAGTGCCGTGTGCTGCAATCCACGGCTTGCCCGGGCAGTGGCGTCTCTGCGTTGTGCGGCACACCAGCTCTGTGGGCTCGATCAGAGCACTCCGCTCGCTGGTATATATATTTTCCAAAACGTGCAGCTCGCTGCTCCGCGCCTCTAACGGGAGCAGGGTCTCTGGTCTCGGTGGTCTCACGACTTGCATGCGGCTCTGCGCAGGTGGAAGCAGCACGTGAGGCAAATGAGCCCATCACAGTCACGCTGCCGGACGGAAAGGAGGTGCGCGCTTGGCGCCGGGCGGCGAGCGCGGTTTTGCAGTTGCGGTACCTTGCGAAAGTGCACAGCTGGCAGCGGCTCTTTGTGCAGCTTGTTGGCGGCCCTGCTACGTGCGCAAGCGCTGCCCGACACAGCGCTCCAGGCGCCAGGCGCCGCCGCACCTGACCAGCGCCCGCCCGCACTCCCTGCTGTCACGATGTCTGCGCGCCTTCTCTGTACCAGGCACCACAAGCGTGCACAGCGCGACCGCGCCGCTGTCGGCCGCCGCCGGGCGGTGAGACACAGACAAGAAACAGGCGGCGCTGCATAATTGCGTGCACGAGGGGGCCTCCGCGGGGGGCGAGGCCGGGCGCGGCGGGCGCGCAGGTGCCGGGCGTGCGCGGCGTGACGACGCCGCTCGACGTGGCCAATGCGCTCTCCAAGAGCCTGGCCAAGCGCGTGGTGGTGGCAGAGGCGGACGGGGCCGAGTGGGACCTGTTCCGGCCGCTGCGGGCGCCGTGCGCGCTGCGGCTGCACACCTTCGACGACGACCTGGGCAAACATGTGCGGGCCCCGCGTAGGGCAGGGCATCGGGTGGGGCATAGGGTAGGGCAGCGACGAGCACCCGGGCAAGCACGCGCGGGGCCCGCGTGCATGGGGTGGGGCAGCGAGCTGGCGAGCCGCACGTGCCGCGCCGGGCCGGCGCTCCGGGGCGTGTCGTCGGGGCGCGCCTTGGTGGGTGCAGCAGGCACCCAGCCGGCGGCAAGGCTGTCAAACGTGTCCCATCGGGCGCCACATGCTCGCCGCGCCGCGCCGTCGCTCACCTGTCTCAGCGCTCTTTGTGTTCGCCGTGCCGGCAGCGTACCCGCCGTACTGTTCCATATGCATGAGCACCATGTGCATGAGCGCCATGTGCATGAGAGGCACCAAGCACGGCACTTATGTGCTGTGCGTCATTCTGCTGCCCCAGCCCGGACATGCAATCGGGAACCTTCTCGACCATTCGCCTTGCCCGGCGCGCAGACGTTCTGGCACAGCAGCGCGCACGTGCTGGGCGAGGCGCTGGAGGCGTGCTTCGGCGTGCGGTTGACGATCGGGCCGGCGCTGGAGGAGGGCTTCTACTACGACTGCTACCTCGGCGACGACCGCTCGCTGGGCGATGCCGAGAAGCCCGTGCTGGAGAAGAAGATCGAGCAGGCGCGGCCGCGCGGCAAAGCAGGGCATGCGTAGGGTCTGGGCTCCGCGCCCTGAGCGGGCGCGGGCGGCGGTGGGCAGGGCAGGGGGTGTGCCGCGGTGGGTCGTCACAGGGTGCGCCCGGGTGGCTGTCCGATCAGCAGGGGGACGCCCGGGCAAGTCAGGGTAATGGTGCCCTGCTGCACACGGAGAAGACAATGCAGCGAGCACAGACACGCGCGTTCACTTGTTGAGGGCCGAAGCATGCAGGCAGGCGCAGCAACGCGGGCGCGGGCGCGCCGCAGATCATGAAGGAGAAGCAGCGCTTTGAGCGCGTGGTGGTGAGCCGCGAGGAGGCGCTGGCCATGTTCCAGGAGAACAAGTTCAAGGTGGACATCATCAGCGGCCTGCAGCCGGTGCGCGCCGCGCCGCGCCCTGGCTTGGCGTGCAGGGTTAGGGTAGGGTTGGGGACGCAGTTTAGCACGCTGCCAGGCGCGCCGGGCGTGCCGCTTGCGAGACGGCTGCTGCTGTACCTTGTTGGCAGGAGCTTGTCTCCGCAGGGCGCGCGCCGCATGTCCGGGCCCGCCGCGCGCGCGCAGGACGCCACAATTTCACTGTACCGCTGCGGGCCCATGGTGGACCTGTGCACCGGGCCGCACCTGCCCAACACCGGCTACCTGAAGGCCGCGGCGGTGCACTCCATGTCACGCGCGTTCTGGCGCGCAGATGTGAAACGCGAGCCGCTGCAGGTGCGCAGAGCTCTTTTGCGACCCCACGGCTTATGGGTGAGAGCACAGCGCGCGCGTCTAGAAGGCCTGCGGGGCGGGCCCGGCGCCAGCATGCCCGATTTGTCACGCCAGGGCGGCACCAGTGCCAGGGTGCCTGCTGTGACGCTTGCATGAGCGTGCAGGCGCAGCGCCATACTGATGCGCACGTTAGTAATGCATGTCCTGCTGGCCTGGCACGCTCGGGTGCTGCAGCGCGTAGAGGGGCTTCAGGGAGGCATGTAGGATTTCTTAGGGTTAACCTAGGGTTATTCTGGATGCACAAGACCCTATGCGCTGACGCGCCTGCGCGCAACAGCGCACACAGGGGTGCACATAAGACGGATGTGCCAGGGACACAAATCTTGGTTCAAGCCCTGACAGGGTGCGCATGGCAGCGCGTGTACGGCGTGACCTTCCCGGACAAGGACCTGCTCAAGGACTACCAGCACCGCATGGAGGAGGCGCGGCGGCGCGACCACCGCAACGTCGGCACGCAGATGGAGCTCTTCTTCTTCGACCGTCTGTCGCCCGGCTCCTGCTTCTTCCTGCCCAACGGCGCACGCGTGTACAACACGCTGGTCGAGGCGCGCGCTTCCCGAAAAACCCATCTTAGAAAACGCTGGTGGCGCTAGGGCTAGGCGCGTGTGCGACAATGCTGGTCGAGGCGCGCGCCCTGAGAATAGAAAGTATAAAGAGCGAGCTGGCGCAGCCCTACTGCTTGCCGGCCGGCCGCGCGCTCGTTCGCGGCGCGCTGGGGCGAGGTTCTGTGTGCGTGTTCAGGCCGCATAATTGCGCGTCAGTGTAGGCCAGCCCGACAACGCGTGCTTGGGCATGCAGCGGGTCGTTCTGCGCCCGACTTGGGGTCGGCACGCCTCACAAGTCAGATCGTGCAAGCCCCAGACGCCGCGAAGCGCTGCGCTAACCCCGTGCAGGCATACTGGATGCGCGGGGAGCATGTGCGCTGGCTCGCCAGTGGCCCTGGCGCTCGTGTTGCTCACCGCGGCCAGCGGGAGGCTGACAATAACGACCCGGAGTGGCGCCCGACTCCCTGCCCTAACCCTAAAGGTGCGACGCGCAGTTCATCCGCGAGAAGTACTGGGAGCATGAGTACGAGGAGGTGGTGACGCCCAACATCTACAACATGGAGCTCTGGGCCACGAGCGGCCACGCGGAGCACTACAAGGAGAACATGTTCCGCTTCGACATCGAGAAGCAGGAGTTCGGGCTCAAGCCCATGAACTGCCCCGGCGCGGCCCGCGCCCGCCGACCCTAACCCCGCCCTCCGCCGCCCGGGCCGGCGGCCCCGTTGGCTGCCGCGCCGCCGCCGTGACTGTCGGGCTGTGGGCATGCCTGCGGGCGCACGCCAGGCACCCCTGCCTACGAAGGCCCATGCCGCGCCGGCTCCGGCTGGAGCGGGCACGCAGGTGCCACATGATTATCATGCTCAAGTGTCGCCCGGGGACTACGCTAGCCACGCTGCTGAAGTGTGCCGCTCTCTTCTGCAACCGACATCGCTGGTAACGCAGCAGATTCTGTACGCTGACGCCCGCCCCCCAGCGCGCCGCGGCAGGGCACTGCCTCATGTTTGCGCACCGCACGCGCTCGTACCGCGAGCTGCCCATCAGGCTCGCGGACTTTGGCGTGCTGCACCGCAACGAGTTCAGCGGCGCGCTGACGGGGCTCACGCGCGTGCGCCGCTTCCAGCAGGACGACGCGCACATTTTCTGCCGGCGCGCCGCCCGCGCGCCCCGCCCTGCGCCTCGCTTAGGCCTTACCCCTCACCATCACACTGTCCTCCGCCCTCCTCAGATGCGTACCGAGGATATTGATGCGCGTCTGCGTGTGTGTGTGCTGCGCCCGCAACCATGTTGACATGCAATGGCGCCCATGCCAGCGCAGCACACACATCCGTCGGTCTGCAGACACGGTGCTCTGCTTATTTGGTCGTGGTGAGACATGGTGCTGCAGATGTGGAATGTGGCTCGCTCTGACCAGCTCAGGCGCCAGAGTGATGCCCGTCGGCGAGCAACAATTATAGAGAACTGAAGCAACCTTGAAGTAAAGACGATCGGAGCAACTTCACGGCGAGGGCGTGCAGTGCACGGCGGGCGGGTTGGCGTGCGCGCGCGCTGGCGCACCAGCCAGTGCCGGCCATGCGCGGGAGCCCACGCCGCACCACGCCTTACCCTGCCCTAACCTGCGCCAGCTGTGCGCAGGGCGGACCAGGTGGCGGCCGAGGCGGGCGGCGTGCCGCGCATGGTCGGCGATGTATACAGCGTGACCCTACCCTACACCCTATACCATTCCCTGTGCCGGCCGCGCGCAGGGCGGACCAGGTGGCCGTCGAGGTGGGCAACGTGCTGCGCATGGTCGGCGAGGTGTACAATGTGTTTGGGCTGACGTACAAGCTGGCGCTGTCCACGCGCCCGGCCACATACCTGGGCAGCCTGGAGGTCTGGGACCGCGCGGAGGCGTCGCTGACGCAGGCGCTGGACGCCACGGGGCTGCCCTGGGAGGTGCGCGCTGCGGCGGCCGCCCCCGCCTCGCGCCAGGCCAGAGGCGGCTGGCGCCGTGGAGGCGCTGGGCGCCACACGCGCGCCGTGAAGACGGGTGTACGCGTGCGCATCCTGACGAACGCAGGCGCCCGACTGGTGCTGCCGGCAAGCTGCCGGCGACCTGCTGCCACGGAGCGCCGCCGCACACGGCAGGGGCCTGTGCAATAAAGGCCAAGTGCGCAGCAGCCTGCTCCAGCGAGGCCGTCGCTCTGGTCAGTCCATCGGTCCAAACGGTGGTACGTCCATCCAAGTGATGGCAACTAGAGCAACCGGTTTGCGTGCCATCGCGCGCGCGCAGCTCAACCCCGAGGACGGCGCGTTCTACGGCCCAAAGATCGACATCACGGTGTTCGACGCGCTGCGGCGCAAGTTCCAGTGCGCCACGGTGCAGCTGGACTTCCAGCTGCCGATCCGCTTCGACCTGCGCTACATGACCGGCGCGGCCGACGCGTTCGAGCGGCCGGTCATCGTGCACCGCGCGATCCTGGGCTCCGTGGAGCGCATGTTCGCCATTCTAACGGAGCACTACGCCGGCAAGTGGCCGCTGTGGCTGTCGCCCCGGCAGGCGCGCGCGGGGTGCTGGGCGCTCTGGACTGTTACTCGTAGGGTTAAGTTCAGCCAGTGCGGCGCCGCGCGCCTGGGCCTGCCGTTGCCTGCAAGGCCCGCTCCGGGCGCGGCAGGCGCGTGCAGTGCTCTTCTTACACATTCAGGCCGCCCCGTTCGCGGGGTTACAAACCCTGGACTGACCCCCGGAGCGCGCGCGCGCGCAGGTCATGGTGGTGCCCATCTCCGAGGCCAGCCTGGGCTACGCGCAGGAGGTGCGGCGCGCGCTGCGGGCCGCGCGCATGCACGCCGACGTGGACACGTCCGACCGCAAGATGCAGAAGAAAGTGCGCGAGGCGCAGCTGGAGCAGTACAACTACATCCTGGCGCGCCCCCCCGCCGCCGCGCGGCCCGCCACGCCAGATGGCCTGCGCGCCTCGCCAGGCTCCTTACTTGGTTTGCAAGCAAGTTGTCTCTATAAGAAGCAGCTTGCGCGCCATGCCCTGCTGGCGCCGCGCGCGCGCGCCCCGGCGCGGGCGCTGCAGCGGGCGGCCGGCGGGCTGGAGGCAGAGATAGGGCCGGCCTCACGAGTGCGTGCGACAACCGCGTGCGTCAATGGCGCCCTGGGCTGGGGAGTGAGCCGGGGCTGGAGGTGCTGTCGCCGCGCAGCCTGAGCCTACTTTGGCCGCCGCGCCGGCAGGTCGTGGGCGAGGAGGAGAAGAAGGCGGGCCTGGTGAACGTGCGCACGCGCGACAACCACGTGCACGGCATGCACGCGCTGGCGCGCGTCGTGGAGACCCTGCGCGCGGAGAAGGCCGCCAAGAGCATCGCGTCCTGCTTTGGCGAGGGCGCGCCCTGCCCCGGCCCCGGGCGCCCCGGCGATCCACCCCCTACCCTGCATGCGCATTCGACGGAGACTGCTGAGAGAGCGGAGCTGGCGGTGTGCAAAATTTGTGACAGGGCGCGGAGCCTCCAAAGGTCTGCAAGCAGCGATGCACAGCGCTGCGTCGGCATGCGCGCATTGGCGTGCCGGTGCTCAAAGAGGCGCAGGTGCAGCAGCAACCTCGCGCCCCGACACCCGGCAAGGTCACGGACGCAGAGGCTGTTGCCGTGACGCGCACAGCTGCGGCGGCGCATGACCCGGCGGCGGCGGCCTCAGCGGCGGCGGCGCCGGCCGCGAACGGCGGTGTGCTGGAGCCTGGGGCGCCAGTGGGCCCCGGGCGTGCAGGCCCGCCGGCTGTTGGCGCCGAGTGGAGCGGCGGCAGCGGCGGTGGCAGCGGTGTGGCGGGCGTGCGGCCGCAGGCGGCGGCGGCAGCGGAGCCAAGCGCTTAGGGTAGGGTAGGTGAGGGTTGGGGGCGCTGGCTGGGGGCGCGGCGTGAGAACGGTTGTCAGTGGGTGTGGCACCTCCACTGGCATGGTAGCTTGCGGGCCCGTCCGCCGCTGGACTGCTGTGCATGGTGGCAGCGGCGGCTGGCGTTGCGATTGTCGCTGCGGGCGCATATTAAGGCTGCTGTGGCGGAGTTGCGCGCGCCTGGCATCGATGAGACTTGCCTGTCCTTCTCCTATCTCGAGGGTGGCAGGGCCAATGTCAATTTTGGGCTGTTGCGATCCCACACCTGGGTCATGGGCCGATTGTCCACAAAGTAGGGTGAGGGCTGTTGTTTGCGCAGGGGCGCGACCTCATGCTGCACTGACATTGCAACGCAGCCTTCTGCCGCAATGCGGGGCTTCGCTCACTGTCCTATGCTGTACCTTGCACGCCCACCAAGGAATTGTGCTGGCATGTCCCCAACAGAGGGACCACGCCTTGAATGCAGAGGCCTGCTCTGCCACGAGGCGCTCTTTGCGGCCGACAAGAGGTCGGTCGAGGGGCACTTTGCACAGTGTGTGCACATTGCCGCACATGCAAGCTCCTGCATCTGATGAAAAGCAGATTACATACAGGTCATCCCCAAGCGACGCATTCTCTACGGCCAGAGCTGTTGCACTCTGCACAAAGCCAGCCATTGCCAACAACTCAGGCTGGCCACCTTCTTTCTGCTCCTCACCCACTTTGTTGGTACACGCGTGACACAGCAATAAAGAACGAGCAAGTTGCTGGGAGGTCTAGAAGTCAGAACACAAGAGACCTACATGCGTTGAAGGCTGCCTACCTGGCGTGCATTGGATCCAGGCACCGGAGCACGACGCAGCGATGCACGCAATGCCGGCCTTGTCTACATTGCTTCCATGCAACCTATTTCTGGAAGCAGCACAGTGGTGCTCTAGCTGCCAGGCAAGAATGAACGTGAGGGACAAGCCTGTGTCGAGTCAGACCGGGCCGTGACCCAGGAAGAAGAGGTCGGGGCCCTTGAACCCCGGCAGCGTGCCCGTGCGCGCCACCACGGTAGTCGCCACAACCAGCCCCAGGGAGGCCGCAAAGGCGGCAAACCCCGTCCACCGCCGAAAGCCTTCTAAAACTGCTGCAGGCGCCACAGGGCCTGCTGCGGGTTGCCCCGCGGCGCCCGCCTCGCCGCCGCCGCCGCCCTCTGCGGCCGCAGGCCCGGGGCTGGGCGCCTTGCCCCCGCGCGGCACGTTCGGCGCCATGCCCCAGCCCAGGTACATGCCCGTCAGCAGGCCCGCAAAGTGCCCTGCGCGCGCGCGCGTGCACCTGCGTGCTGAGCGCAGACCCTCCCGGGGGCGGACGGCCGCCGAGCATGACACACGTACGGGTCATGCATGCAGTGCTTGCCATCAGCGGCAAGGGTAGACTGGCATGCGACATAGAATGCCCTGCCACGCCGCCCGGCCTATGCACTCCTCTCGCGCTGCAACAGCCCTGAGCAGCGCCCGATCGTGCCCGCGCAGGGGCGGACCCAGGTTGTCGATCGCGCTGTCCTGGCTGGCGGCGAGCACCAGGTTCACCGCCACGATGCCGGCCACGTTGCGCAGCAGCTCGCTGTTCTGGTGCGGATTGCGCGTCTTCCTGCGCGGGCGCCGCAGGCCGCGTTCCTGACCTGCTCAGAGCAGGGCTTGGCTGGCCTGGCTGGCCTGAGCACACCATGACCTAAACCCCATTGCCCCTGTGCGCTGCATGTCACGGCATGGGCGTGCTTGAGGACACTACTGGCAGCCTCACAACCCAGGCACTGCTGGTTACCCACACACCCCTGGGTGGGGCACACGACCCCACCATGCCTGCGTCAGAGGCTTCTACGGAGTGCGCTGACGGGTAGGCAAGCGACCGCGCTCGGCCTGACAGGACGGCTGGACGCGCGCGGCTATCGCGCGCATCACAGTCGGCATGACAGAATGGTCGCACACGAGGGTGCTGTCCCTTGGCGGAGGAGCGCACCACAGGAATGCCAGGAGGGCGCCAATGACGCCAAAGATCCCGCCAGAGGCGCCCACCTGCCGAGCGCGCCCACCATTGATGCGCACACCAACAGCAAGCCCGCCTCGCCACGCATGTCATTGCGCTTGACGTAGGGGGCCACAGCGTCTGTTGTCGTGTCCACCTATATGCAATATCAATAACTGTACTTATTAGAAATTGTGTCCTGCACTGGTTGCACATCGCAAAGCCTGGATGAAGCCACGCATCAATGCAAAGGCAGTGTCATGCCCATTGCCTCGCTCATGCACTGCAGCTCGCGGGGCGCGCGCATCCAGACATGCGACCGCACCGTTACGGAGTCCACAAAGGCGAATGTGGCGATGCTGCCGGCCGCGCCGGACAGCAGGTAGGTCGCCAGGAAGGTCAGCGGGCCTAGCGCGCGCTCAACGGCCGGCGCAATCGTGCCGAGCGCGTAGCAGGACGATGCAAGGTGCACGAACGAGTCATGCAGGAACGTCGAGCTCAAAATCCTGCACAGGACGCTTCCACTCACTGCTACTCGGGGCTTTCTTTAGTCCTGGTGACATCATGCAAGGTGCGAGCTCGCATGTGCATGCCGATGGATGAGGCGACGCTGGGAGGCTGTACCTAGCTCCAGGTCACTCACACGCTGATGCACCCGAGTCCCTGGTCGTGCAGCAAGCAGCAGGCACAAACAGCACTCCAGCACAGTGGGAGGCTGCGCAGGCAAGCATGACAACACGCAATATACAGGCTGGTGTCCTTGCGAGCTTCAAAATGGCGTTGACTCAGAACACACATGTCCAACCTGGCTGCCAAGCAGTGCTGCAGCCCCAGCACTGCCGCCTTCGGTCTCTCACAACTCGTTACGATTCGTTACGCGCGCCCACCTGTAAAACTCGCCGGTCTCTATCTCTTCGCCGACGTTGGCAAATGTCAAGAAGAAGTCCTGCATGCGCACGCACACGGCATGTTAACTTCGATCAATGCGCAGCAGTTTGGCAAAAGCACGCCATGTACATAGCAGAAACACTGCACATCGCTGCTTGGCGTCATGGCTCCTTCCCTTCAATTTGCTCCTCTTTGGGCATGCCACATGCACCGCACTGCATAATAGCAGATAACAGGTGGCAGTAAACATGCATCAACCAGGCTTTAGAGCTCATTTAGTAATGACTCCATCGGAAAGAGCATCACTGCCCCGCAAACACCGAGCACGGTATGGACATACATGTTGAACAACAACACCTGTTCTGGTGCACTAGCAGCAGCACCTGGGATGCATCCCGGCCGTTCATGAGGCCCACGCCGAGGCCAGTAGTATACATGACCACGTTTGCCGCCAGAAAGATATATGCAACCGTCGCTCGAGCCTGGTTGATCAAACACACAATATCAGCAACCGGCACCACATGGCGTGTGAAACCAGGCTTGAAAAACACCTCAGCAACCACTACGATTCAGCGTCTCCATATCTAGCACGTTTACGTGCCCTTGCTGTGCCCTTGCCAGACTGAGATGCCACAATTACTATTCTACAAGCAGTGCGTGAGTCCTATCAATCGGGGCCCTCTGTTGGCTGGAAAACACCGCCGTCATTCCAGAGGCTTTGCCAGACTCAGTTGCCGTGCCAGGTTCAACAAGCTTGGACACACGCTCGTTACAACTAGACAAGGCAGGGAGATGGTGGTGTGTAGACTGGGCTGGGCTCCTTGCCGCAGCCTACCTAGCTCCCAGTGCTCTCGTACACCCCAGAGAATGGGTGCGCTGGTGACAGCCAAAGGGTCAGTGTGCGTACGCGACTGAGCAGAGCGCACCCTCGGCTGAACACCAAGGCCCTCGACCAGCGCTTCGTCCGTAATGGGCGCGCTCTGTAGCTTGTCACGCGCGAAGCCAATTGCCCAGAACAGCAGCTCCCGCAGCGCAGGCGCAGTCCCGATTTGCGCAGGCACGCTCCCGCTTTGTGCAGCAGCCAGAGGGGAGGTAAGCCTGCGAGCAGAGGGTGTGCAGTGTGAGGTTGATGAGCGGCAATCCGCTCACACAGAGCCTGAGTAGCGGCATTGGCGCAAGAGGTTGCATTGTTAGCGCTTCAGAGACAACAGACTCGTGTATGTCAACAGAAGGGGCGCACGGAGCAGCCTCTGCCTGCTGGACAGCAGGCGGCCCCGGCAGCGCGCTCACTGGACCCGCTGCGTCCTCGCTGCCAGCCTTTGGCGCCTCTGCAGTAGGTGCAACCCGGGGTCAGCCGGAGATAACGCAATAGGAGCAGCGTGCTTGCGTCGGGCCAGCACCACCACTTGCCTTTCTCTCTGCTCCCCAGCAGGCTGTCCAGGAGGTCCAGGCTGTCCGTCACACTGCCGCTGCCTGCCGTCGCAGACTCCCGGGACGTTGCAGCTGCGCGCCTGGGCTGGCACGTGCGGCGGGCTTGCATGCACGCCCGGCCGCCCGGCCATACCGGCGCGCAGGGCGGCCTGTGCGCAAGCGACAGCCCGTGCTCTAGCAGCAACGGCATTCCTGACAGGCCAGGGCTGAGCCTGAGACAGCGACCACTGCTTGCCTCCTCTGTCCCTCCTTCTGGACGAGAGGCTCCACGTCCTCACAGTTTACTGGGGTCCCCACTCTAATAAACAAACAAACCTGCCGATCAGCCTTGCAAAGTTCAGTCTGGAGGTCCAACATGAAAAGCGCATGTGCAAAGATGGTCTGGTGTTGAGGTGGACCCTTGAGGCATCACCAGCAGCTGCGCAACGTGGGCAGGGCGTGCAGGCATGCGCGCACTGTGCCGGCGCGCGGCAGGCCAGCGGCAGCTGCTGCTGCGGGATGGTTCCTTGGCCTTAACGCAAGGCTTCAGCAGCGGCGCTGCGGACGACGAGCCGCCAGGGCCCAGCGGTCGCGGCCGCGGGCGCATCGTGCTGCCCTCACCCGCTCCAGTGCAGTGCGCACGCTCACGCACACGCCCTGCAAGCAGGTCCTACAGCAAGCGTGGCCACACGCTGTGGATTTGCACAGGCAAGGCAGCATGCTAGCAGAGTCGTGCGTGTCGGTGGCAGCTTGGTACTGCAGCCTGTGCGGGCAAGCAGTGGAGCATCCCGTACTACCACAGGTGCCCAGCGCTGTGCAGTTGCTCACGGGTACTGAGCGCTGCGAGTGTTGCGCAGGCCTGCGGCGCCGGGGCAACGCCGCGCCCAACCTGCAGCAGCACAACCGAGCCAGCAGGCAAGTCCGAGGAGGGGCGCGGAGCCGCAGGCGCCTGGGCAGCCGGCGCGGGAGGCCGGCCCCAGCGCCGGCGCGGGGGCGCAGGCGCCCGGCACGCCGCACTCGGCCCCGCCCGCGCGGGGCGCGGGGCGGGGCCAGGCGTTCATAGTGCCGCCGACGCCCGCCGCGCCACCGCCGCGCGCAGGTGCTGCCTGCTCTGTACAACGTGCCTGTTACAGTATGCTATCTTACTACACTGGTCCTTTGCGACGTCACAGCTGCAATGTGCGCTGCTGCAGCTCGCTGCAATAGGCCGCTGTTGTCGCCGGCAGGCGTTGTTCGCTGCAGGAGGGCCGTATGTGCTGCGTGTTTGACTGCACAACAATACTTGTTGCCAGGAGGCTGTGCATACGCATGATACCCCGAAACGGGCATGGCCAGGCCACGATGTGTTGTGTTATGCAGCACACATATCACATGTCGGTATGCCGTTCTGACAGTAGTGGTGTGGAGATAAGATCAGCAAATGCTCTGTCTGCGCGCAGGCGCCACGTCCCGCTCCCCGGCAGCTGCTCTGCCGCGGGACGACCGACGCGCACCGAGGCCCTTTCCAGACAGGCGCTACGGCGAGCGTGGGGAGCGGGGGGGCGCCGCGCAGCCCGGCCTGCGGCGCGGCCCACCCGACGCGCGCGGCGACCTTGGCGGGAGGCGGGCGGGGCCACTGGGCGCGCAGGTGCGGCTGGCAATTATACGGGCTTTGTTCAGAGCCCCTGTAGCTGTTTTTGTGGAGCACGAGCAGCCTGCGGCAGCGCCTGCTCGACAATAGACGGGCCGGTGTGCCAGACGGTGGGTGGGGGGTCTGAAAGCCCTGCTTGATGGAGCGCCGCCCAGTGCTCGATAGGGCAGCCGGGAGTGCTGTCTGGTGGTACTTGGCGGAAGGGATAGATGCTGGTGTGCCATCGCCACGTGTGCGCCTCATGCAGGACCGCTTCGCGCGGCCGCAGCAGCAGCGCGGCGCCCCCGGCGGCGGGGACCGCCCCAGCCCCAGGCAGGACTCGGGCGGGTACGGCGCGCGGGGCGGCGACCGCGGCGCGCCGCGGCCCGCGCGCGGCGGCGACGGCGGCGGCCACAGCGGCATGGGCGCGGAGCTGTCGGCCATGTCGAGCTGGGACGCGCGGCGCGGCGGCGGCGCCGGCGCCGGCGACGCCGCGGACCGCGACCGCTTCCTGTCGGCGGAGGAGCTGGAGGACCGCGAGCGGAAGGAGAGGCAGGCGTGCGCCCGCGCATGCGCCGCCACGCCTGGACCGTCCCCCCTGTGTCCACCAACTCTGAAATAGAGTGCTGAGCTGCCATCGTGCCGGGGCCTGACCCGGGCGCAGCCAGGGCAGGCAGAACAGCTGCCGCCCTTCGTGCTGCGGTGGTCGGTCGTGAGTGCCTGCGCGAGCGCGAGCTGCCATACCTGGGAGCCTGCTAATCATTTGTTGCGGTCAATGAGCGATGTGATTGTTTTTTCGGCGTGCCAGAGTGGACCACTCAGACGCGGGGCGCGGTCATGCAAAAGGGCACCTGCTGCTTGTTGCAGCAGAGCATGCATGTGCAGTGCATAGCACCCGCAGCCGCAGACCAGGACGCTGCCACTGATGTTGTTGCCGCATGCCGAATGCAGTGGCGGAGCCGCCAGTACACGCCAAAGCCGCGCGGCGGGGGCGGCCCGCGCGGGCGCGGCGGGCTGGCCGCGCGCGGCGGTCGCGGCGGCGGGCGCGGCGGCTTCGCCGGCGCGCGCCCGTCCGCCGCCTCGGGCAGCGAGGACGACGAAGACCGGCCGCGCTGGCGCCGAGATGGCAATGACGAGGATGACGAGCCCGCCAGGCGCGACGCTTCCCGCGGCAAGGCACCAGGTTGCACTGGCAACCAGAAAGCGTTATGCCAATGTCGAGCAGCATTGCTCACGCCAGTTTTTCATGGTGGTCAGGTGACGCCCAGCAATCCTAGTTCTAGGGTGTGGCAGGCTCTCACGGATGTGCGGGGTTAGGGTTACCCTTTACTCTAGTCCCAACGCACAAGCGCAGGCGTCCGAAGAAGGAGCTGCCGTGGGAGCTCAACCCGTACCGCGACCCGACCGAGGCCGAGACGAGCGACGAGGAGAACACCGATGAGGAGGAGGAGGACGAGGAGCGCGAGGGCCGCGGACGCGAGCCCGGCCGCGGCATGCTCGACGCGGAGGAGGACTATGCGGAGCCGCTGCAGCACGACTTTTTCGACCCGGTCGAGGACCGCGCGGTGCGCACGCACGCTCCAAGTCACAAGTCAGTGACGACACTTTATTGACAGGCAATGCTATTGGAAGTCAGATGATGCACCTACCTGAAGCGCACTGTGCAAGCAGACGTTGCCCGATACTATGACAGCAGGGCGGGGCCCCGCAGGCGCTGCGCTTGCCGGGATGGAGTGCAGAACAAGCCCATGCGCTGATGCCTGGCTTTGCAAGTAGAGCTGAACTGGGGTGCCTCCATGTGGGGGAGGGCACACGCTGCGCGGCCCGTGCGTGAGCGCTCTGCAGCGCGCGGCGGTTGACTGGCTCCCCGCGCGCGGCGCAGCTGCGGGAACAGGTGCAGGCGGGCATCATGGCGCAGGAGGAGCAGTACCCGCCCGGGCCCGCCGAGCTGGAGGCGGCCGACCCGGAGACGATGCCGAGCGAGCTGGAGGCCATCGATGCGCTGCAGCGCGTGTTCAAGGCGCGCGCGCGCCCCCGGCGGCCCTGCCGCCCGGCTGCCCGCGCGCCGCACGCTCGACGCCTGGCCAGCAGCGTGGGCACATTCTGGAATTGGCTCGTGTAGCATTGACTTGCCGAGACGCGCATGCAGAGCTTTTGTGCGTACACACAGGCAGTGCGGCGTTGCCTGTCAAACAATGGGACACCACATGCCTGCAGCCTGCTCTCGCATGGGCGCCCATCTGCGCAGACAGACAGCGTCGTAACGCAGGGGTTTGGCCGCTGGCGCGTAAATGCACAAGCAGCAGTGTGATGTGACCCGCTTGCTCTGCGGCAATGGAGCTCTTAGCACAACAGCCAGATGCATCCGGGCATGCCGCAGATTTGAGCAGCGGCCGAAGCGCAGTCAGTGTGAGGAGGGTAGGTCAGCAGCCTGACGGGCTGCCGCGTGCGGGCGCGCCAGATGGAGCTGGACCCGCACATGCAGATGGATTTCGGGCCTGCGCCGCAGAACTACTGGGGCCCGCCGCCGCTGCGGCCTGGGGAGGAGCAGGGCGGCGCGCCGGCCGACGACGCGGCCGAGCTGACGCCGGCGCAGGTGGCGTTGGCCCTTGGCCGGACCGCACTTCACTATCACAATCACTATCTGTTGTACTGTTACCCGACTGCTAGATGCTGCGTATACATGCTTTGTGATGGGCATGCACAGGGCAGCGAGTGCCTGGCTTGGCATGGAGTGAAGACTTACTTGCTCTCCCCCCTGCTGTGCGGTCAGCTGCTAGAGCGCCCGCTGTCCAACTTAGCATGGCAGCATGGCAGCCACACGATAGTCTGCCAGCCCCAAGATGGTCGCCCGCACCACACAGCGCGTGCCCGGCCTGTCAACAGCCATGCCCCGTGTCGCGCGCAGCTGCTGGAGGGCCTGCGCCCCGAGCTGGAGCGGCGGCTGAACCTGGAGCCCGGCGACGACGAGACCTGGGCAGACATCACCGACGGCGCGGCCGAGGGCGTGGAGCAGTTCGCCTTCCTGCGCGCGCCGGACGTCTGGGTGCGCGCTCGGGCAGCTGCTGTTTGCCTATCCAAGCGCGCACCCAGAACAGTGCCGCCTTTCCAGCGCAACGCACGAAGCCTCAGAGTCAATTGAGCATGCAGCTTGTGCGATTCGGGCGCCACTCCATGCTTCTGCCCACGTGCGTGCAGCACGTATTTGGCAATGTGACAGCGCCGGCGCTGCACTTGTCGTGTTGCTTGGCTGGATCCGCTGGCCTGCCGCGGGCAGCGGCGGCACCATGGCAGCCCTCCTGCATGCGGAGCGAGGCGTGGAGCCTGCAGTTTGCAATGGCGGGGGGAGAAACGCAAGGCTGGCCGCATGCAGCCGCAAGGCCGGCCGCATGCAGCTGCCTGTCAGCCTCTGGGTGAGCGACGCCCCGCGGGCGGCAGGGCGATGAGGCGCAGCTGCGCGCGATGCTCGCGGACAACGTGCCGCAGGGGCACGAGCTGCGGCCGCACTTGGAGGCCGCGCTGGAGATGGCGCTCGCCAACGCCAGCTGGCCCCATGCGGTCAAGCACCGCTTCCTGGTGCAGCTGCTCGGCAGCGCGGCCGGCGTCAAGCTGCCGCACCTGGGCCAGAAGCGCGCGGCGCGCGCGTGACGCGCAGGCCGGGAGCCCTGCATGCAGGGACTGTCCTGCAGCATGGCGCCGCACCCATAGCGCAGCATTCTAGTATGCGGGCAAGAGTGGTGCTGTGACCGCGTTTTACAGGACAGCACCGCTGTCTGGCGCCTTGTAAACCAATGAAGGCCTGCCTACTTCAGGTGTCCCGCAGAAGTGCTGGCGAGGACGAGGCTCTTCTGCTGTCTCTAGGCTTCCTCACAGATGCCTTCGTGGGTGTGTCGCCGTGATGAGCCATTGGCCTCTTCCGCCCGAAATGCGGTAACGCTCACCATGCGCCCCTACAACCCTACCCAGTGCTCCCACTCTGGAAGTAGCTTGGGACGCCACCTAGAGGCGAGGGGCAGCAGCTCTACAGGACAGCTGCATCGTCCTGCCACAGTATGACAGAGCGCAAGCGGAAGCTTGACGTGTTTACAGACGCGCCGCCGGCTGCGAACGGCGCTGCCGGCGCACTGCCGACAGTCAACCCCTTTACCGGCAGAGCGTACAGCACGCGGTATTATGACATCCTCGCAAAGCGGCGAGGTGAGGCTGCGCAGACAGTGTGTTTCTGCGGTTTTGTTGAGCTTGACGCGAAACCTGCAGCGCGCGGAAGCGCTGACGCGCACAGCGCGCCCTCGCAGGCCTGCCTGTCTGGCAGGCGCGGGAGGACTTTGTGCAGATGATCCACAAGAACCAGACGACCATCCTCGTTGGAGAGACGGGATCTGGGAAGACGACGCAGATTGCGCAGTTCATCTCGGAGGCCGGGTACACCAACACGGGCAAGATGGTGGCCTGCACGCAGCCGCGGCGCGTGGCCGCCATGAGCGTCGCGCGGCGCGTGGGCGAGGAGATGGACGTCACGCTTGGCGAGGAGGTCGGCTACTCCATCCGCTTCGAGGAGTGCTCCGGCCCGCGCACCAAGATTAAGTGCGCACACGCCCTGCCAGCACGGCAGTTACGGATGCAGCCGCCTCTGCTTTCCAAGACCGCGCGGAGCAGGCCACCCTGTGACGTATGTCACAAACTCCGTTGAGCAGCAGAGGCTGTTGCTCGGCCACAGGGCTGGGCACCAGCTTGCTCAAGCAGACAGCTGCTTGGCGAACTGTAGGCTTGCTGCACCACTTGCGCTTGCAAGGTAGGTGGCGTTGAGCCTCGCGCTGGCTTGCAGGTTCATGACAGACGGCATGCTGCTGCGCGAGGCCATGAGCGACCCGCTGCTGGAGAGGTATAGCGTGGTCATCCTGGACGAGGCACACGAGCGCACGCTGGCCACTGACGTCCTGTTTGGCCTCATCAAGGAGGCGCGTGGCCCAGGTCTAAGAAGCGCGGTCAAGGCCCACCTGTGGACTACTAGACCTTGAAAACTGTAGCTGCACGCCCCAGCCCCCCAGCATGGCGCGCTTGACTCGACTGGCGCCCCACAGCACAGAGGGCCAGGCAGTACCATGTGCTCGCCACAGCGTGGAACGACGCGAGGCCGCCAGTACTAGCCTCCTGGTGCGTGGCGCATACGGTGTCCCCAGCAGAAACGGAGGGAGCTGTGAGCGAGCGCGGCGCCGGAAGCGCGTGCACGGCAGAGCCGTGACCGGGCGCGGCGCGGCGCGCCGGCAGGTGCTGAAGCAGCGCACCGACCTCAAGCTGGTGGTCATGAGCGCGACGCTGGAGGCGGAGAAGTTCCAGGGCTACTTCCTGGACGCGCCGCTCATGAAGGTCCCGGGCCGCCTCCACCCGGTCGAGATCTTCTACACGCAGGCGTGCCCGCGCACCTGCCCGCCCCTCCCAGCTGTCATGCTCCTGTCATGTCAGAGGTCATGGCAGAGACCTTGTTTCACGGGAGCGCTCGCGGCAGCCTCGCGCCGCGGGCGGCGTGTCGGGGCATGCTCTGCGACGCGGCGCTGCTCTCGGCGCCAGGCGCGCCGCTGCGCGCTGCCCTGAGCCGGGCGTGCGTTTGCGCCGGCAGGAGCCGGAGCGGGACTACCTGGAGGCGGCCATTCGGACGGTGGTCCAGATCCATGTGTGCGAGCCGCCCGGCGACATCCTGGTCTTTCTGACCGGCGAGGAGGAGATCGAGGACGCGTGCAAAAAGATTGCAAAGGAGGTCACGCAGATGGGCGAGCAGGCGCGCGCGCGGTCTTGCGGCTCTTGCGGCTTTGTCCACAACGCAGTGTTGCGCTTTATGCATGATCTTATTTGCAGCCAGGCATGGCGTGTAGCTGCTCAGCGGGCATGCCGGCCCAGCGCGTAGCCGCCCTGGCAGCTGCCAGCAATGGCGCGCACAGCCGGCCTCGTGCATAGCAAACCTGGCCTTGCTCCTGCCGCAGCGGCGACCCTGTCCATGTACCTCTGCTTGCCATCGAGGTTGCATACTGCGCACTGCAGGCATGATTATACTGTTGCGACCATTGCTTGGCATCGGGTTGTATACTACATGCCTATTTACAAAGCAGCACCAAGCGCGCGCGCTCAGGTTGGCCCGCTCAAGGTGCTGCCGCTGTACTCCACGCTGCCGCCGCAGCAGCAGCAGCGCATCTTCGATTCCGCGCCGCCGCCGCTGCGGCCGGGCGGCCCGGCCGGGCGCAAGATCGTGGTGTCCACTAACATCGCGGAGACGTCGCTCACCATTGACGGCATCGTCTACGTTATCGACCCCGGCTTTGCCAAGCAGAAGGCGCGCGCAGCGCCCCGCCTGGCTGCCCATGCAAACCATTGGCGGTCTGAGAGCCTCGCATTGGTACTTAGGTGTTGCGAAGGGCGTGGTAGAGGCTGCTGCCGTGCTGCAAGCACAGCGTCTGCCGCCAGAGGGTTGGCGAGTCATGGCATAGACAAGTGGGACTGACACCCTGAGTGGCAGTATTCTCTCTATCCAGGACATGTGAAGAGGTTGTGGTGCGCGCCCTGTAGGTGTACAACCCGCGCATCCGCGTCGAGTCGCTGCTCGTGTCGCCCATCTCGCGGGTGCGCAGTCTGAACCAGCTCATCTTCATTAACACCTCCTGGCCTGCAGGCGGGAGCACTGCACACACATCCTCGACGTTGTGTTCAAGGAGCTTTGTTTGTTTTTGACCAGGTATGTCAGCCATGCGTGGACAGTGCGCACGGAGCGTTGCGGGAAGTGCAGCCGGGCACGAGCCGCATGTGACGCTGGCCCCTGCCGCGCGCGCAGGCTAGCGCGCACCAGCGCGCGGGCCGCGCGGGGCGCACGCAGCCGGGCAAGTGCTTCCGGCTGTACACGGAGGCCAGCTTCAAGAAGGACCTGCAGGAGCAGACGTACCCGGAGATCCTGCGCTCCAACCTGGGCTCCGTGGTCATCCAGCTCAAGAAGCTGGGCATCGACGACCTGGCGCGCCCCGCGCCCTACCCTAACCCTGACTGGTTCAGCAAGCCTGTGATCTGGCGCTTCCGGTCACATTTCAGGCAGTAGGACGGTGCTCTCTCAGCCCCGTCTTCTTGCCTTCGCATCTGTGTGTCATATGAGCATGTGTTTGCCTGCGGCACCATGCTGCCTGTGTCATGCCGTCATGCGACGTTGCCTAGGCTACTGGTTCCCTCGTGTCAGGCTGCTTCAGCAGCTTGCTGCGGGGGATGTTGGGGCAAGGGCTGAGCCATGGCGCAGTGATATGACCAAATGAATTGTGCCGACACGCCTGCGGGCTTGAGGACACTTATACTACCCATAGAATATGAGCGCCAGCTTGACCCTGCCTGTGGGGCGTGCGCTTGGCACGCAGCACACAGCCTGCCGCACCAGGCGGCTGCCGAGTGCTGGGACGTGTGCCCGCCCTGCGCTTCCGCTGCAGTGATTACACAAACATTCCTCGTACTGAAGCCTGCGGGCTGGAAGACAACTCTTTACTGATGTCGTATGAGCAGCTCCCCGCAGTTCCCGATAGCCCATATCTGTCCCTTGCGCTTGCTTGGGCAGAGCCGTGGCGTTGAAGCCTAGTGTAGTGATGCAAAACACAGCTGGCCACACTCAGGGTTAGGGTTTGCCTGAGCGCACCGCGGCCGCAGGTGCACTTTGACTTCATGGACCCGCCCGCGCCGGAGACGCTGATGCGCGCGCTGGAGCTGCTCAACTACCTGGGCGCGCTGGACGACAACGGCAACATGACCGAGGTGCGCTGCCCCCGGGGCCTGTGTCCAGGGCGGGGCTCAGGGTGCGGATCCTGTGCTGCTGCTGGTCGCCGTCGGTGGTGCCGATGCGGGGAAGCCTTGCGGGCTTGCTGCCTGCGATGTGCTTTGTGGCATTCGCGCTGCTGCGGCGAAACAGGCTCGCCCTCTTGTGACAGCCCCGTCGCACGCAATGCAAAAAAGGGCAGCCTCCTCTCCGCCCCGTTGGGTAAAGAGTGCTCAGAGGAGCAGGAACATCGTAGTCCCTGCACGCCGCGCGCCCGCCTGACAGCCGCGCCGTGGCATGCCGTGCGCCCACCCGCAGGTCGGGCAAGTGATGGCGGAGTACCCCCTGGACCCGCAGCTGGCCAAGATGGTCGTCGCATCACCAGAGTTCAGGTTTGCCTTTGGTGTGCGCGCGTGCGTGCGCGCGCTGCGCGCGCGGCGGGACGCGGCCGAAGCGCGCCCACGCTCACGAACACTTGCGCACGCTAACGAGGAGGGGCCTCCGTGGCGAGGAGCCTCGCGGGCGCCGCACAGACTCGATTCAGCGAGTGTCAGACACAGCCTGTCGCGCATGGTGTTCACACTCAAGTGATGATCGTTGGCCTGACGTGTGTGTGCAGGTGCCTGCATTGGGACCGCCTCAGGCGCGATCAGGCACCGCTGTCAAAAGGCCGCTTCAAGCTCGATGCCATTTGACGCGGTGTTGCAGGGCTTGCGGGGGCCTGTGCGTGGCTGATGCCTACCCCGCCACCATGCCCGGCTGCGACGCTTGCTCCCCATGCGAGAACGGTCGGCAAGGGGGCCCCGGGCCGCCTTGCGCTCCAGACCCTATGCCAGAACCCTGACAGCCGCGGGCGCCTGCCCGTGCCGCCGCACGCAGGTGCTCCAACGAGATCCTGTCCATCGCGGCCATGCTGGCTGTGCCCAACGTGTTCATGCGGCCGCGGGAGGCCGCGAAGGCCGCGGACGAGGCCAAGGCACGGTTCACGCATATTGATGGCGCGCCCCTGCCGCAGCCCTTAATAGAGGTATCGCCTGCAGTAAGGCGCTGGACATGCAGCCATCAGGTTGTCTTCGCTGCACGCACGAAGCTCTGGCAAACTGCCGGTGGCTGCTGTCAGAGACGCAGGGCCTGGGGCGGACGGGCCGCCAACAAGGCCCTGGCCCATCTCGTGAGGGCGGGGTCGTGAGGACGCGCGCGGGGGCGGCGCAGGCGACCACCTGACGCTGCTCAACGTGTACCACGCGTACAAGCAGAACGGCGAGGCGACCGAGTGGTGCTACGACCACTTCCTCAACTACCGCTCGATCAAGGCCGCGGACAGCGTGCGCAGCCAGCTGGCGCGCCCCCCGCCCTGGCCGCCGCGCCCGGCGCGCCTGCTGTGCGCTGTGAGCGAGGCGGCGAGGGTGCTCTGCAGCTGCGCGCCTGTTGCAGCATGGACGAGCCCGCGTACAGAGCTGCATCCTGCTCGCTTGACCCTGAGCACGTGCGAGTCTATTGTGTGTAGGATGCGCGCCTGGCATCGCAGCCGCGCTGCCCTGGAACAGCGCTTGCCAGTGTACGGCAGAGCGCATGGCCACTGGGCTGCCTCCCCACCTGTGGGTCCCCCCGTGCGGTGATGGAGCGGACGCTGCGGGCGGGGCCAGGTGCGCATCGCGACGCGCCTGGGCACGCGCCTGGTCTCCACCGACTTCAACTCGCGCGAGTACTACACCAACATCCGCAAGGCTATCACCGCCGGCTACTTCATGCAGGCGCGCCCGCGCGCGCGCGCGCGCGAGCCCGGCAGGACTGGGCGGGCGTCTGCGGGCGGGCGTCTGCGGGCAGGCGTCTGCATGCAGAACGCGCATGGCAGCAGCGCTGGCTGCATGCTCTGAGTAAGGGAAGCAGGGTACGTAGCTGGTCCCACCCGTGGGCCTGCACGGTCGTTACGTGTGTCCCATGGCTGGACCCGCGGCCTGCGAGGCTCATAGCCGCCAGTCATCGTCCGGGCAGTGCGCAGAGGACGTGGCTCCTGCCGCAAGGCGCACGCGGCCGCACTCGTCCAGACTTTTGAGCCTGCGCGCGGGCGGCAGGTCGCGCACCTGGAGCGCACGGGCCACTACCTGACGGTCAAGGACAACCAGATGGTGCACCTGCACCCGTCCACGTGCCTGGACCACAAGCCCGAATGGGCGCTGTACCAGGAGTTTGTGCTGACAACGCGTAACTACATCCGCACCGTGCTCGACATCAAGGCGCGCGCGCGGCAT